>ERZ1370068.6119-contig-512_pt1 | contig 130153 bp, 209 predicted proteins | sample MGYA00561227_ERZ1370068 | MGnify/ENA primary metagenome ERZ1370068 (study PRJEB38410, sample SAMEA6850437) | metagenome | study: Metagenomic assessment of the ecological functions of the soil: analysis of the soil microbiota associated with the...
TTGTACTTCGTTCAGTTGCGTATTGCTCGGAAGGCATGGGCTCGCCGATCGGCCGCGGACGCGGCGGCATATGTTCCCGGTAGGCCTGGTAGGCGGCCGCGCCGGGCCAAAAAGGCCGCTGGTTCCACGCGCATGTCCTGCGACCATTGATTGGCGTAATCGTTTTCCGACCTCGCCGGTAGTTCGTCCCGAGTCACCAGACACGGCGCGGCAGCGTGCAACGCCTTCGAGATCGGGATCTCCGTGCGGTAGAGGGCGTAACGGTTGCGATAGCCCGCAAGATCGGTGGCGGTGGGGCCATCGTGCGGCCGCACAATGCGACCCGCGGCGGAAAGCGTGGATTCGTAGATGTAGTCGCCGAGGAAAATGCGACGAGGTCGGGCTGCTCCTCGACCATGTGCCGATAGGCGCTGAAACAGCCCAACTGCCAATTCGAGGCAGGGACGCGAAGGCAAACCGCAAGTGATCGAGGCCGATCCGTCGGTAGACGGCGTCGTGCGCGCGCGGCCAGTCGGGCTCTGCTCGCCCAAGCCCGTAAAGCGATACCAATAGGGCCGGTTGGGTTCGAGGCCGCTGACCTCGACGTGCACGCAGTGGGCCGACCGCCGCTCGGCCTCGACCATTGCCCTGGCGCACGACCTGGCGCATGGCCTCATCGCCAGCCACCTCCCAGCGCACCGGCACCGGCTCGGACATGCCGCCGAAGCCGTCGGCGGCAGGCGGCTCGCGCGCCGGGCGCGTCAGAGCACAAAACCATCCGGGCGACGGCTCGCCCGCCGCCGCCCAGGCAGGGATCGCCGCTCCCGGCCCTAGCACTTTTGTGCGCCGTGAAACGCCGACGGCAAAGCCACTCGAGGCTTGCAGCAGCCGCCGACGCGTCAGCACGGGCCGACGGGATGGCGCGCTGTCAGTAGAACACTCCGGGCTTGCCGCCGTCGCGACTTGCTTGCCCCCCGTGATCGCTTGCCCCACGTGCTCCGCTGCCCGCCGCGCGCCGGCCTTCTGGGCGATGGGGCCCAAAGGCTGAAACTTAAAATTGAGCAACCCTGGTCAGCCCGGCCTTTTCAGCTTGGGCCTGTTCACCGCCTCAAGGCCTGGGTGCCGCCACCGGCGTCAGCGGCTCTGCCAGCAGCAAGATTTTGTAGTCCGCGATCGGGTGGCCCTGGTCGCGGCGCGTGAAGGTGCCCAGGGGCACGATCGAAGCAAAGCGCGCGCCGAGTCCCGGCCGGCAAGGGTCGCCGCACCAGTTCGACATAGAGCGCGGGGCAGCGAACCGTCGCCGCATCAGCGGGCGGCAGATGGGCGTAGCGCAACGGCTCATTGAGCGGCACCACGGGCACGGCCGAGGGCAGGTGATAGGCCAATTGTGCGGTGATGGTGTAGTGCGAGGTGGCCACGCTGCAGGCGCCGTGCGCCAGGCGCAACCACGCTCGACCTCCTCGGCAGGGCCGCCAGCCCCGCATCTGGCCCGCTTCAGGATCTTTGGCGCTGAACACCAGCGGGCGAACGGCGTGCAGGCACCGGGAGCCCCGACCGGCACGACGCCGAGCGCCAGCGCCCGCGACGGTAAGCCGGGGCATGCGGTCGACGCCCGTTCGGGGCCACGGCGCGCTGGCGGCGATGGCCGCGGTGGTCCGCCAGCGAGGGATAGGCGGCGCCAGCCAATTGGGCTGCACACGGGCGTGCAGCGCGTGCACGAGAAAATAAAGGAGAAGGGGCAGCAGGCTGGCGGCCAGCGAGCCCACTCGCCTGATCGCGGCGCCTGACCGCGGCGACGACGGCGGACCCCAAACCGACGAGCGCGAGGGCGGCGATGATCGGACTCGGCCAAGCCTGACAGCTACCCGCCATTTCCAACAGATAGGTCGGCGCAAAGGCTTGCTCGCGGACCACGCGACCGAACTGTTTGCCAAACGAGGCCCAGTCATGCTCCCGGTTCCAAAGCAGAATTGGCAGGGTGAGAAGCGCGCTAAGGACGCCGCCGGCCCACAGTTGCCAACAGGAAAACCAGCGCCGGTTTCTCACGCAGGCCGACGGGCCAAATCGCAATGCCGGCGCCGACGAAAGGTTGGTGTATTTGGATAACAGGCCAAGCCCGGCAAGAGGCCCACGGCCAACCACCAGTTGGCTTTGCCCGAGGCGTAAAGTTCCGCCAGCGCCCAACCCGTCAGACCCCAGAACAGCACCGAGGGCATGTCCGGCGTGATGATGATGCCACCGACGGTGAGCAACGGCATGGCGAGCGCAATGGGACGGCGCGCTGCGCCACCTCGGCGCCGAACAGCAGCCCAGACCGTGCGCCCAGAGCACCAAGGGGCCCACAAGGCTCGTCAGTACCGCAGCGAGCCTGATCGCCAAGGGTGTGTCGCCGAGGAGGTGCCGGCCGGCCTGCGATCAGCCAGGCCACCATGGGCGGGTGGTCGAGATAGGACAGCGCCGGCGCCAGCGCCTAGAGCCGATAGTGAGGCCTCATCGTCGCTGAGATCGACGGTTGCCGCAACGGCGCCGCGCAGCACGGCCAACACCACAATTGCGCCCAGCACTGGAGCCGGTCGGGAGCCAGGTCGCGCCGGACCCGATGCGGCGCGGCGGCGCTTCAGCGTTCGGCGCCAGGTGAATGTAGAACTTGCAACGTAATTGAAGACACCTCCCATGAGGGCGCCCGCCGTGCCCGCCAACCACCAGGTCGGGTGCTCGCCATAAATCCAGCTCGCCACGCCGACGTTGGCCACGGCACCGACGCTGCACACCGGCATAGAAAGACAACAGGCCCTTGAGGACGCCCACGCCCTTCAGCCGGCGGTCGCGATAGGTCAACAGATTGTTGAGAAAGAAATTCCAGGTCATGGCGACGTAGGCGGCGCCGGCCTGCGCCAGGTCGAAGCCCACCTGCGGCAGACCCAGCGCGCTCTTGAGCGCCAGGAGATGCGCGCCCAGGCCGCTGACGCCAACCAGCATGAACAGCAAAAACCGCGTCGACAGCGCATCGCCGCAGACCTTGGCCAGCAAGAGGCCGGCGTATTCGAACACCACCAAGCCGTCGAGCTTCGACTGCCCGTATCGGCGCGGGCGAAAGCTATAGGGCACCTCCTCGATGAGGAGGGGTCGTTGTTGTGAGGCAACGATATCGAGCAGCAACTTGAAGCCTTGCGTCGACAGGCGCGGGGCGATGGCCTCGAAGGTTTCCTGGCGGATCAAAAAATCCGCTCATGGGATCGCTGAGCCTCACCCCGGTCAATCGTCGCGCCAAATTTGTCGCCAGGCGACTGCCCCACTTGCGGACGGCGGAAAGACCCGTCGTCACCACGCCGTCCTGCGTCCGACGCGTGCCCACCACAAGGTCGGCGCCGGCGCGAAAGTGCTCGAGCATTTGCGCCAAGCACTTTTCATCGTGCTGCAAATCCGCATCCATGACGGCGATGGCCGGCGCCGAGGACGCCAGCATCCCCTCGATGCAGGCGCCCGCCAGGCCGCGGCGGCCGATGCGGCGAAGACAGCGGACCCTGGGATCGCGCCGGGCCAGGCGGCGCGCCGTGGCGATGGTGCCATCGGCGCTGTCATCATCGACAAAGATCACCTCCCAACCGATGCCGTCCAGCGCGCGGGCGAGCTGCAACACCAGCAGCGGCACGTTGCCGTTCTCGTTCAGCGTCGGCACCACGATGGAAAGCTCGGGCGGTGTCCGAGCCTGCGTCAACGGCACCGTCGCGGCGTCGTGCGACAGGATGGTCTCTTGCATTCTCCCCGTTGCTCTTCGGCGTTGACCTGCCCGCTGGCGGCGCGCCGGACGCTCGCAATCGAGCATTGCGGGAAGATGAAGCTTGCGTGACAGAACCGTGAACATGACAGAGCTGTGGCAGCGAGGACCGCACCCGTGCCCGACGCACCCCATAAGTCGCGGCGCCGCCTCATGTTCCTCGAGCGGCAAATGCTCCCCAGTGCTTTGCCTACAGATTTTCTCTGAGGCGCAGAGGCAACAAGCCCGCGACTGTCACCAAACCGTCCGCAAACCCGCACGTTCCCTTCACACCCCTCTGCCCAACTTGCCCCGGGGACTGCAGTAGTAATGGGGGCAACAGATGTCGGTCGCGGTTGGCGCCTTTGCCAATACCGAGCGTAAGTGGTGGCTCAATGCCTGGAGTGGCTACCTTTCGCTGACGCTGGCGGCGGGTGCGAGTGCTCATCGCTGTTCCCGAGATTGACCTGTGGATTGCGCACGCGAGCTATACCCCGGCGACGGGCTTTGTCGGTTGGCGGCTCGGCTGGCTCGGCGTCGTGCGCGCGACCTTCGTCGTCTTTTATTTCTCGTGCCTGGCCGTTTCGATCGCCTGTTGGCTCGCCACCCGCATGGGCTATGCACGCTATTTTGGCTACCAGCAGTGGCGGTTTTGTTCGTGTGCCTAGTGGTTGGGCCTGGCTTGCTCGCCAACGTCGGCTTCAAGGATCAATGGGGCCGGGCGAGGCCCGAGCACATCGTTGCCTTCGGCGGCAGCAAACTGTTCACGCCGGCCCTGCAGCCGACCAACCAGTGCAAGCGGAATTGTTCTTTTGTCAGCGGCGAGGCCTCCTCGGTGTTTGCCCCGTTCTATGCCGTCGCGGCCATTGCACCCCAGTGGGGCGGCTCCACTGATCGTCGTCGGCACGGCCGCGAGGCCTTGCGGCCGGCAGCGTTCGCATGGCCCAGGGGGCACACTTTTTGAGCGACGTCGTGTTCGCGGGATTGTTCATGGGGCTGATGGTGATCGTCCTTCACCGCGTCATGTTTGCGCCGCGGCGTTCCTGGCTGGCAGGGTCATGGCGCGCCGCGCTGCGCCGACGGTGGACGCAACCCGCCTCCAGCGCCTGACGGCCGCGCTCCTCAACCACAATAAGCGAGGATTGATACACCGCTGCACTCACCACGCTTGCGTAGCAAGCCAGCCCGGATAGCCGCTTGCCAGTCCCGCCGGCAGCGGCGGGGAGCGCGGCGCTGCATAACGGCCACCGTGGCGGTAAGATCGTCCTCGACCTGATCGAAGGCGCCGAAGGCTTCGGAAGCCGACCGTCCACCAGGGCGTGCCATCGGGTCCCTCGAGCAGCGTCAACTCGGCATCGCAGCCCGAGCTTCGCTCGAAACTCTCGGTCGCGGCCAATTCTCTAACCGTGCCGCCGCCGACCTCAAACTTTCGCATCCAGCGTTGCTTGGCGACTTTGATCAGGCGCCCCGCATCGAGCGCAAAGGCGGCGGACCACTTGCCCCACAGGCCGATGCGACAGGCACAGCCGGCCAGCGCGAGGCTCGTCGGGCGTGTGCTGATCAGGCCTTTGATCTCGAGGCCTTGGCTGCCGCCCCGCCGCTTGATGCCGAGCGTGGTTTGCGCCGGGTCACGCAGATACTCATCGGTGCGGGTTTTGCTGTCACTGGCGCCGCCCCACGACGGCCCGGCGGCCCGGAACCAGGCCGCAAAGCTCGGCGGTGGGCACCCGGCCCAAAACCAGCGTATTCTCCGCGCTCATTCGCATGGCGGCTCAGCGGCACCAGCAGGGCCGGGGCTCACGTCCAAAACCGCGACGTGCGCCGCAACGCCCGCCAGGCCGGAAGGGCGCCGCGCCACACGTGCTCCGCTTCCGCCTCGTGGCGTCCCAGGATGTAGCTTGCCGCTCTGGCCGCATCGCCGCTTGGGGCGGGTTGCGTGCCGATCTCGATCAGCTTTGCTGCCATGCGCACGTCATTGAGGTAGCCAAACACGTCTTGCAGCGCCCTCAGCTGCCTGATGAAGGCTTCGCTTTCGGCGGTTGAGAACAAGGGGCGAAGAACTCCGCCTGATAGCGCAATTTTTTAAGGCTTTGCGCATTTGATGACGCTGTTCGCCGTTCAGCCGGTCGATATCGGCGCCGTACTTGGCGGACTTCTTCCAGGCCTTGCGCAAGACCTTGCGGGCAACCTTTTTAATGGGGCGGACAAGACGTTCGTTTTCTTCAAGCGTGCGCGGCCACAGCGTCAGGTAAAGCTGCAATCGCGTCCAGGCGGGGCCCGTGCAACCGAGCCCTGACCTCCTCGCGTTTGGCGCGTCGGTGGCGCGTCAATGCCCCATGCAGGTCGGCAAATCCGCTTTTGTCGGTCGCCGTCGCTTCGATTGGCGCATAAATTGCCGAAATCAACACATCGGCGTCGCGCAAGACCCCGACCGAGCTGCCCACCCCTCGCGCGCGGCGCGCTCGAAGGCCGTCAACGAATGGGAGACGGCGAAGCCGCGCAGCGCCTCGAGTGCACTGCGCAGGCGGCGCAGCCCGATGCGCAATTGGTGCGCTGCATGGGGATCGTCGGTCTCGAGCAAGGCCGCGCGATTGACCAGAATTTGCCGGCTGGCGGAGGCCAGGATGGCCGCAAAGGCCTCCGCACTCGTGTCCTTGCCGCGCAGGTGAACCGGACGGCTTTTCTCCGGCTCCGGGCTGCTCGGCGTCTTTTCCAGCACCAGCCGGTAGCCGCGCTCGGCCTTGCTGCGGGTGCCCAAGGTGAGGTCCTGGCCCGCCAACAACTTCTCAGCGGCCAACAACAGCCCCTCCCGCACTCCCAGCCTTCAGTTCGAGCTCGGCCTCATTGAGTTCGGCGCGGGCGTCTTGGGTGCGGCAGCTCCTCGGCGTCGACCGCCAGCTCGACCTCGCTCCCACTCGCTCCTAATCTGGCGCGTCGTGCGCTCAACGACGGTCTCGAAGACCGGGCCCAGCGACGTCCCCTTCAGCGCCTTTGCCACGCTGCGCTTGAGCTTTTGTCGGCAATCTTGTCGATGTCGGGGTGGTCGATGGCGAGCAGCACCTCGAGCTCCCGGGGATTGGAGACGCCCTGGGTCACGTGCTGGTCGGCTTTCACCGTTTGCAGCCAGCCGCCGTTGTGGCTGCGCAGCCGCAGGGATATCCCGGCCTCGCGCAGGCCATGCGTGGGGGTGTCGAAGTAGATCGTCCGCAGCCGTTGCGTGCTGGCGGGCCCAACGCTCAAATCCGACCTCGGGGAGTTCGCCGGCCAAGCGTTTAATGGCGCCGGCGCTCAGCTCCACCTTCAGCTCAAGTTCCCTTTGCATGCTAGCCACTCGCTACGAGGCTTTTTTAGAAAGAATTTGCGCGTCCGGTTGGACCGTTGCTCTGAGAACGTCGTGCAATCGTGAGAGTTCGCCTGATCTGGGACTTGCGCGCGAGGTCCTGTCACACGCCCGTCAATCGCCCGCGCTATCGAAACGAGGCTCTGCCCAGGCAACCCGTTCCCGCACTTTAGTGTTTGGCGGGAGCGGTGAAGCATATTGGCGTCAATGCGAAACATTTTCAAATGCCCTCAAATTGGGCAGGCGACGCGCCCCGCTAACGGCGGGGCGTATTTTTTGCCAGCCGTCACGATCGTGTCAGATAAGAACGCTAGAGAGGGGCCTTTCTCTAGCCGATTGCACCTTGGCCGCGCCCCGCGCGGCCTTTGTGTTTTGTGCCGCGCGCTTAAACTGTTGGCCGAGGGTTGCGGTCAAACCTGCGGCATCAAGGACCGCTCAGTATGATCCTTCGTCCTGACGAGCTCAATCAACGCTCCGAAGCGCAAGCGCGCGAAATCGTCGAAGCCTCGAACGCCCATGTGCGCGCCTATGTGCGCCGCGGCATCATGGAGCGCTGGCTCAGCAAGGTTGTGCGCTATTTGAATGCGCTGGAAAGCCAGCCCGCGACGCGTGATCTGGCGCGGCGCGCGCTGCAACGCCTGGGATTTCCAAGCGCCTGAGGATCGCGCGCCGCGCCTACCGCACCCGCAACTCGGCCTCGCAAAGCGGACCTCACCAAGGAATAAAAGGCATGGGGGAAGCGTTGTGCGCCCACGTGTCTGGGTGAGAGCTGGGCCATGACCGGGGGCTCGTGAGAGGGCGAGCTCCCGGGCTTTTTGCCGCAACCTTCCTGCCAGCACCGTCGCCCTTTGCCGGCGCGCCGCCCCCAGCACCCCCAACGCCAGCGAGAGTCCTTTGGCGCACGGGGAGGTTGGTCAGCGTCATTGCCGGATTTTGTCCGTGTTGCGACTTTGTCAGAAGGCGTGGCGATCGATGCCAGCCGTCGGCCCTAGTGCAGGGGAGCGCTCGTCGACCTCCAGGGTCGCAAGGCGCCGCTCAAGTCGCCGGATCTGCCAGCGAACGATGGCCCGCAACAGCCGCGCCGCGGCGCGGCGGGGCCGATGACAGGGTGAGCCCGCGAGGCCGCCCCCGTCGCAGCGCTCATGGGGTCGCAGGGATCGGTCGCCAAGTGCATTAGCCTGCTCATGGTCTTTCCCGAGGGGTTTTGCTGTCTTGCCAACGGCGCCAACACGGCTCACATCGCAGACGCTGGTCGGCGCCGATCGGTCGCGCATTAATGCCGCCGAGGCCTGTGCCGACAAGCGAAGAATAGTCATGCTATGCCCAAATTTGGCTCATGCATGCCGCGCAAACTCCACTGCTGCCAGGATGTTACCGGCTGAGATGCCGTCTGGAGATGACAATGCGTCGCCTGCCCCCTGGAAACGCTGCGTGTCTTTGAAGCGGCCGAGCGTCACAAAAGCTTCAAGGAGGCCGGCGACGAGCTTGGCGTGACGGCCAGCGCGGTCAGTCACCGCGTCGCCACCCTCGAGGAAGAGCTCGGCACCACGCTGTTCGTGCGCCACACGCGTCGCATCGAGGTGACGCCGGAAGGCGAACGACTGGCCGCCGGCGTTCGCCGCGGGCTGCTCGAGATCTGGTCACGCCGTGGCCAGCATCAATCGCCGTGAAGGCACCCAGCTGCGCATTACCGGCATTCCCTCGCACGTCACCCGCTGGCTCGCCCCCGCCTGCACCGCTTCCGGGCGGCGCACCCGGAGATCGAGCTGCACATCACGGCCGACCTGGCATTGGCCGATTTGCGCCAGAAAACCTTCGACGTGGCGCTCCGCTTCGGCAGCGGCGTCTATCCCGGGCTGCACGCCGAACACCTGATGGACGACGCCATCTTTCCCGTGGCGAGCCCGCGCTATCTGACCGAAGTCTGTCCCATCGCGCGCGCCAGCGACATGCTGTCGACGACGCGCGTTCTCGATGTCACCGCCGAGAACGACGAGAGCGGCACCAATTGGCGCACCTGGTTTCAGCACCACGAGTTGCCCATGGGAGACATCGATCGCGGCATGCGCTTCAACGGCGCGCTGATCGCGCTCGAAGCCGCCGCCGGCGGGCTCGGCGTGGCAATCGCGCGCAAGACCTTGGTGACCGAAGAACTTCACGCAGCGGCCGCTTGGTCCAAGTCCTTCCCGGTGAGATCAAGACGAATTGGCAGCACTATGCCCTGGCGCTGCCGGAAACGGCGGATTGGCCGCCGCTCATCGCCTTCGTCGCCTGGCTGCGCGCCGAGGCGCGCGAGCGAGAACGTCCACGCGCTCCGGTACCCTGAAAGCCGCGGCGGCGCCCGGCCCAGCACGGCCGCTGCCGCCGTCCGTCGCTCAGCACGCGCACCGCCTGCCGCTACTTGCTGGCAGACGGCTCGAGCAGCGGCACCCCGACGTTCAATTTCAAGGTGAGGCTGGGCGTCGCCCTCGGTTAGTCCAAAGAATAGGCCCACGTCGGGGTGATGGTCAGATGCTCGCCGAGCTTGAGGGTGGCGAACAGCGCCGGGCCCAGCCGGTGTTGCTGTTCGGCCAAGGGCGCAGGATCACCCAAGTTCTCGACCAGGCCAAAGCCTTCAACCCCGATGGCGAGCGTGTCATTGAGCGTGTATTTGACGTTCCAGCCATAGTTGAGGGCGATACCCTCGATGCGGTTGCGCCCGAACGTCTTTTCAAAAAGGGATTGGCCGTAAAGGTCACCTTGTCGTCCCTGAGCGTAATGATCGGCCCGAACTGGCTCTCGTTCGTGCTGGCCGGATCGGTGGCGACCTCCACCGAGGTAAACCAACCCCAACCCCAGTCCACCCGCTTTGGGCACCGGCCGAAACACCCAAATGTTCTCGACGGCCGACTTGGCAAGGCGAAAATCTTTATCCAGCGGGTTCTCGAGCTTGAGCAACCCAGACAGGCGCCAGGCGTTGCTCACGCCATAGTCGAGGCTCAGATCATGCGCGCTGCGATTGTCGTCGCGGCGCCGGATCCGCCACCGCCCCTTGCACCGTGTTGTCGCTGGCGGCCTCGAGCGCACCCCCGTCACATCGAGCTGCTTGACATCGAAGGTTTGCGCCAGGGCTGTGGCCGGCAGCAGCAGGGGGCCGACGACGCCGATGCCGGCGATAGCCATGCTTTTGCCTGCGCACCTCATCATTGTGCCGTCCGCCAGCCGCACCCCAGCGGCTTTATCCGCTTTGGCCGCTGCGGGCAACGGCGCCTACGCCACGGCTGCTGTTGCTTCTTTTGCTAAGACCTTGGCGCCAGCGTCGGTTTTAATGACTGCGCCGAAATGGCGCTAGGCGGATCACCCCCAAACTTTCGAGCTCAGCGGCGCGGTCGCCGCCGCCAAACCGCCAGCAAGGCCCGCAACCGCAGACCCCAGCCGATTTTCTCATCGGACAGCGCATCCAGGAACTCCGACAGCCGACGCGATTTTGCCACCGTGTAGAACGTCAACAGCAGGGTTGGCACGAACACGCCCAGGAAGATCGCAAACTTGAGGGCCCCGCTCTCCTCGGAGTGCGAGAACAGGTTCATGCCTAAAAATCCCGTGGCCACCGTGCCGATCAGGCCGAACGTCGTGACCACGGTCAACCGCATCATCGTCTCGTTCTGTCGACGCGCGGCTTCCGCCTCGAGGTACTGGCTCATGTCCTGCACCTCCTCGCGCACATCCGTGTAGAGTTGGTCCACCTCGAGGTGCTGGCGACACATATTGAAGAGGTGCTGGGCTTGTTCGTGATGGCTGACTTCGTGAAACCAGTAGCGGTGCGTAAAGCGCAAGAAGGTCTCGAGCGCGAGGCGCGTATCGGCACGGAATTTCAGGACCGCGGCGGCGTCGCGCACGTCGAGCCGATTGACGGCTTCGGCCAGACGGTCGGAGAACATCAGCAGGGCGGCCTTATGGAAATGCGCGATCAAGAACACCAGGAAGTGCTGGTGTCGAAAGGCACCCAGCGTCCCGCGCTCCAGATGCGTGAAGGATGGATCGGCGGCAGTGCCGATCACGACCATGGCGTGCCCACAGGTCATATAGCGCGTGCCCGACCAATTCTGACCCTGGCAACTATCGTGCAACCGGTCGTAGCAGTAGCGGCTCTCGAAGTCGGCCAGCTGCTGCGCGCTCACCGGCAGGCTGCCGCCCTCGCCCGGGCCTAAGGTGAGGGACGAGCCGTACGCAATCGGCGCGGGCGACGCGCTCGACGCCTTCGAGCGCGAGATAGGCCATCATGGGCATGCGGTAATATTCGAGCAGGCGGTAGCGCAGCACCCTTTGTCGTCGGAGTAATGCGGCACCAATGGCCGCAGCAGAAACTCCCAGTGCGCGGCGATGCAAGGCGAGCGGTGCAGGCAGACAAAGGCCAGGAACTTGTTGCGGTTCTCATAGTCCGATCGGCCGAGCACGCTGCCGTCGGCCGCCAACCATTCGACCAGCACCGGGCAATGGCCGGCATTGCCGTCCGCGTCCCAGTAGGCGGGATAAGCCCGACCCATGCGGAACATCGCATCCTGCGCCGCCGCCAAGGAGATGTCGTTGCAGGAAACTTCCAGCGCCAGCGCGGCGACGTCGATGTCATAGAAGAAATAGAGGTCAACATGGGCAATTTTGAAAATGATCGGTGCTGCACCGGCCGTCAGCGTGACGCGGACGGCGGCAATATCGCAGCGCCGCAGCACCCGGATCGGGCTTTCGCCGTAGCCACTTGCCCACCGACTTGCCCAGGCCCTGCCCATACAAGAAGCGCTGCACGGGCGGCAGAAAGGTCACGAACTCGTTGTAGTGACGTTCCTGAAATTGATCCGGCTCGCCCGTGAATTCATCGCCTACCTCCTGCCACGGGCTACCCGTCACGCTGTGCAAGAGATAGGCGCAATGATCCTGGACTTGCGTGTCAGCGCTGGATCGGCAGCAGGTAGATCGGCCACAGAAGGTCTGGCGAAAGTGCCCGACCAGCGGCGGGGCGACCGGCCCCTGAGCCGGTCTCACCGTCGGCGGCGGCATTGCCTCAGCCTCGAGGACATCTGCCCGTTCCATGGCGGAGCCTTTCCTCTTCGGCCACGAACGCGTTGGGCCGCGAACGCGCGCTGGCTGTGACGGGGACACCTTGGGCAGCATGACATCGCCTGTCCGTGCGACGGCTACGTGACAGGCAAACCCCAATCCGTTGCTTTGCGGGCGAGCCGTTGCACGCGGCCCCGACGGATACTCCCGCGCCTGCCAGCGGACGGCTGCCAGGCCGCCACGCACGGCTTGGGATTGTCATCGCCCCTGTCAGACGCCCGACACGATGCCTTTACAGGGCGCGCCCAAGCTCGCGCGGTGGCGGTCAAAAAAACGCAAGCGATGGGCATGACGAGCGCACCCGATTTCGCCAAAGAACTGCAAACCATCCCGCCGACCGAGTTCACCCTTGCCGCCTGCGATCAGATCCCGATCCCCGACCTGCAACCCGTGATCGTCACCCTGCCGCGTCGCCCCGATCGGTGGCAAAGGTCGTTAGCGAGCTTGCAAGGGTCGGCATCACCAGGGCGCGCAAATTCAGCGCCGTGGACGGCGCCACCCTGACAGAGGCAGCGCTACGCGCCCTCGTTCACCGCGATTGCGTGGTCAGTGGCGCACCCACCAGCCACACCCAGCTCACGCGTCCGGCGATCGGCTGCTTTTAAGCCACCTCAAGATCTGGCAACGCTTCCTCGAGGGGGACGGCGAGCGTGTGCTGGTCTTGGAGGACGACGTCGTACCCTCGCCGCAGTATTCCGCCGTCGCTGTCGAAGAGGTCCGTTGCCGCTGTTCCAGCCAACGCCGATTTGGTCTTGCTCGGATGCACCATCATGGCCGGCCTGGCGGAGGCGACCGAGACTGCGCGTCTGTGCCGGGTTTACTATTTCAACGGCACCTATGCCTACCTCAGCGACCCGCAAGGGGTGCGCCAAGCTGCTCAGAGGCTGCTTCCCCTGCGCGCGCATATCGATCACCAAATCAGCGACGTTTTACTGAACAATCGGGCCTCCCGGTTTGCCTACGCGGTGAGGCCGGCCCTCTTTGAGCACGATTTTTCCAGTTGGAGTGATGCCTATGTTCCCATTGCGCGCAGCGACGAAGCGGATCGGCAGTTGGGGGTTTTGCTCAGCTCTGGCCCGCAGCGTCTTGCGCAGGACGGCCGCATCACCCTCAATGAAGAATGAGACGCTTGTTGCCGGTGCGGGCCAAGCGCGTAGTGCCGCGCTTATCCCCCACGCGCCCCATTGTGACCGCGGGGTCCGACTTGCTCCCAGCCCGGCTCCCGGGCCGGCGCTCCACCCAGCCTCGCCGCCGGCCGCGGGCGCGGAGCTCACCCCACCGGTGCCGCTCAAGCTTTGCTTTGACGCACCCACTTTGGAAGCCAAGACGCCAGCGCTATATATCGCCTGTCTTTCCCCCAAGAGCCTGCTGACCTAGCCGCGCCCTGGCAGCCAGGTGTGCGCCCGTTGCAGCGAGCCCACGCGCCGGCCGCGCCAGGGCTGACCCGGGTGCCCCTCGTCCTCGAGTTTTGAGAAGCATGCCATGAGACCGACCCTTGCCGTCACCGTTTTTGCCTGCGCCGATCGCTACGTTCGCGGCTTCTCTTTCACAGAAGATGGCTCGGATCTGCCAGCGCGTGCCGACGGCGGGCTTTGGGTTGCGATCGCAAGCATCCCCTGAGCCTCGTCGAACTCGAAAAGTACACGTCCGACCCGGCCGCCGCGTTGGCGAACTTGCAGGAGCACGGCGCGCATGTGGCGCCCACGACCGCCAAGATCCTGCCCTTTCCAACGCCACACCGCAGCAGCGCCTAGCCGACCACTTTTGCTTCTGCCTATCCGTCGTGCGGCACGGCAGCATCAGTATCGTCTTTTATAAAGGGCGCTCGGCGAAGGGCGCTCGAGCAACGACATCCGTGCGCGCCGCGCGGCGCCTCGGGTCAAACCCTGACCTCGCGCGCACTGTCCGCGGCCAATACGACCGGCAAAGGATCAAACCTTATCACCGGTGCGTGAGGCATTCTTTTCGCAGCCGCGACAAAGAACACATGAGTACCTTTGAAAATAACGCAACCAGCTCAAGGAGAACGACGAATGCGGCCAACGACCCAATGCGCCGGGCCTCCAGCAGACCTGGCTCCCGTCGCCAGCACGGCCGCCGAGATTGCTTGCAATAGGACATGGAGTTGAGTGGGAACGTCGAAAGTCATAAGCCAATTTATACCGCCGCGCAGCGTCGTTCTAAAACTGATCCTGCACGGCATGCTCGTTAGGTTCAGACTTTGGCAACGCACCCGCCGGGCCGAGCGCGAGCTTCTGGCCCTGGATGATAGGTTGCTCAAGGACATTGGGATCTGCCGCACCGACATTCCCGATGCCGTTCGCGGCCACGCGCAAAGTCTTTATACACTGGCATCCGATCAGCAATTGTGAGCGGCATGCTGCCTCTCGCCGGGCCGCTTTTCGCCCCAGGTGAGATGCCGCGCGCTGCTGCCACGCACGGCGATCAGCATGGGCCCGCGCCCGGGTCAAAGGTGTCGATTGGCGCTTGCGCGCCGCCGGGAGCGCCTCGAGCAGGCGTCGAGCCGGCGCGCGCTTTTTTGCGCTTTTTCCGGTGGGGCCAGGGTTCGCAGGTACGCGCTCAAGATCACCGATACCATCAACGATCACCTGCAAACCGTCGTCAACAAGTCAAAGGAGCCGACCGCCGCCCTCGCCCAGATGGCAAGGGACGTGGAAGGCTTGTTGCCGAAACGATCTTAACCGCAGGCGCTGCCCGCGGCGGGACAGTTTGCTGCTGCCTTCGCCCGGGCCCCCGGCTCCAACCCTGCCGCAGACGGTCATGAAGCTGATCCAGATCACCGATACCCACCTCGTTGGCCCCGGCCTGCGGCTTTATGGGCTCGACCCCAGAGCCCGGCTCGACGCGGCCGTCGCCGACATCAACCAGCACCACGCCGATGCCGAGCTCGCCGTCGTCACCGGCGATCTCACCCACTGGGGGAAGTGGATGCTTATCGCAATTTCCGCGCCGCCATGCGTCCCCTCCGCGTGCCCTACACGGTTCTCGTCGGCAACCATGACCGACGCGGACCTTGCCTCGACGTACTGGCGGCGGCACCGCGCGACACCTATGGCTTCGTGCAGGGCTGGCGTGACACGCCGGTCGGCCGCCTCGTGTTTCTCGACACACTCGACGAAACCAGCCACCGCGGACAACTCTGCGATCGGCGCCTCACCTGGCTGCGGCAGACGCTGGCCGAGACCCCCGCGGATTGGCCGATCTATCTCTTCATGCACCACCCGCCGTTTGCCGTGGGCGTGCATATGATGGACCGCATCGCGCTCGCCGATGCGGCAGCTTTGATCGCGGTTATCAAACCTAGCCGCGCCCGCATCCGGCATTTGTTTTCGACCACGTCCACCGGCCGATCGCGGGGAGCTGGCTCGGCATCCCCTTCTCGACCCTGCGCGGCACCAACCATCAGGTTTGCTTCGATCTTTCACCGGGCGCGGCGCACCTGACGACGCATGAGCCGCCCGCTTACGCGGTCGTGCTGATCGGCGAAACCGACGTCGTGGTGCATATGCACGATTACCTCGACGATAGTCCCCGCTTCGCCTCCTCCAAGCCCGACCTGGACGACCGTGCCTGATATGCTGGGCCCCTTCCCGCGCTGGGGCGCGCCGCCAAATAGCGCAAGGGCGCCGCGCCGTTCTTTGTTCGAGGCCGCGCCGCCCAGGTTTATGCCCGCCCATTTCGGTTGACGTCGTTCACGCCCTCCTGTGGTCCCCGCGGCCGTGCCAATGCGCGAGGACCGACGGCGCAGAAATAGTCTGCCGCGATGCTCGCAGGTTGGCGCCAAGCCGTTCCTCCGCGTCGGGCTGCGGCAGCAGCCCCTTTCCCGCGGCCGGCCAGCCCCTGTGGGTCGTTTGCGCGCTCGCGGGCCTTCACGTCCTCGCGAGGGCTTCTGCCATCACGGTGCAATGACACCATATGCTGCGACGCATTATCCTTCATGTCACGGACATCCCATGAGACATCGAACCTCCCTCAGGGCGGTGAGCGCCAGCGCCATGCTGCTGCTGGTGAGCCTGGGGCTGGCAGGCTGCGAGCCAAGTCAGCCGCGGGCGCAGACCGCGCCGGCACCCCGCCAAAGGTAACAGTGGCCAAGCCGACCAAGCGGCTGCTGGCCGACCACGACGAGTACGTCGGCCGCTTCGTCGCCGTCGACGCCATCGAGGTGCGCGCGCGCGTCTCGGGTTACCTCGACGCCATCCACTTCCAGGATGGCCAACTGGTCAAAAAGGGCGACCTGCTCTTTACCATCGATCGACGGCCCTTCGAGGCCTCACTGGCCCAGGCCGAGGCGAACCTGGCGCAGGCGCGCGCCAATCTGGCCTACGCCGAGGCCGATCTGGAGCGCGGCCAGGGTCTGCGTGCGCGGCAGCACCATTACGCAACAGACCTTCGATCAGCGCACGCAGGCCAAGCGCGTCGCCGAGGCCTCCGGTCAGAGCCCAGGAGGCGGCCGTGCGCCAGGCCAACCTCGATCTCGAGTTCACCGAGCTGCAGGCGCCGATCACGGGACGGATCGGCGACCGGCGAGTTTCCGCCGGGCAACCTGGTCACCGGCGGCACGACCGGCAGCACGACGCTGCTTGCCACCATCACCTCGATCGACCCAATCCGCTTCGAATTCACCATGGACGAGACCTCGTATTTGCGCTCGCGTGCGGCTCGCCGGCGAGGCGCGTCGGCCAGCGCGGAGCCCGGCGGCCTAGCCGGTCAAACTCAAACTGATCGACGAGCCCAAGTTTTCCCACGTCGGCAAGACGGACTTCGTCGATAACGCCATCGACCGCGCCTCCGGCACCATCCGCGCGCGCGCCGAGTTCGCCAACCCCGACGGCACCCTCACGCCAGGCATGTTCGGGCGCATTCAGGTGCCGGCCGGACCGCCGAGCGATGCCATGCTTCTGCCCGAGGTCGCCGTCGGCACCGAGCAGGTGCGCAAGTTCGTGCTGGTGGTGGATGCCGACAACGTCGCCCGCCCGAAATACGTCACGCTCGGTCCCGTCGTCGAGGATCAACGCGTCATCACCTCGGGCCTCGACGCCGACGACCGCGTCATCGTCAACGGCCTGATGCGGGCGCGTCCCGGCGTGAAAGTGGCCCCGCAGGCAGAGACCGCCGCCAACAACGCCTCGTCCTTCGCCAGCGGCGCTGAGCCCTCGGCCAACTGAGCACCTCGCCCATGCGCATCTCACGCTTCTTCATCGATCGGCCGATCTTCGCCGCGGTGCTGTCGCTGGTGTTCGTGATCTTCGGCATCGTCTCCTTTGGACGGCTGCCGGTCGCCCAGTACCCCGAAATCGCGCCGCCGGTCATCAACGTCACGGGCCAATACCCCGGCGCCAGCGCCGACGTGGTGGCGGCCACCGTCGTCACGCCCTCGAGCAGCAGATCAATGGCGTCGAGAACATGCTCTACGTCACCTCGAACGCGACGGGGACGGCCGCTTCACCATTGCCATCACCTTCGAGCTCGGCACCAATCTCGACATCGCGCCAGGTCCAGGTGCAGAACCGGGTGGCCATCGCCCAGCCGCGCCTGCCGATCGATGTGCGCAACATCGGCGTGACGGTGGCCAAAGCCTCGCCCGACCTGATGATGGTCGTGCATCTCTACTCGCCGGATAAGTCGCGCGACACGCTGTTCATCTCCAACTACGCCAACTTCCGCATCATCGACGTGCTCAACCGCATCAACGGCGTCGGCTCGATCACCGTGTTCGGCGGTCGCGACTACTCGATGCGCGATCTGGCTCGATCCCGATCGCCTGCAGTCGCTCGGCCTCACCACCGGCGATGTCGTCACCGCCCTGCTGGGGCAAAATGTGCAGGTGGCCTCGGGCGTGCTGAGCCAGCCGCCGGTCGATCAACCACGCGCCTTCCAGGTGGCGGTGCAGACGCAGGGACGCCTTGCCGATCCCGAGGCCTTCGCCAACATCCTCGTCAAGCAGACCCCGACGGCGGTGGTGCGCCTCAAGGATGTCGCCCGCGTCGAGCTCGCGGCGCTCGACTACACGACCAACTCCTACCTCGATCGCGACCCCGCCGTGGCGCTCGGCATCTTCCAGCTGCCGGGATCGAACGCGCTGGCGGCGGCGAAGGCGATCCAGGCGACGATGGACGATCTCGCCAAGGATTTCCCCGACGGCCTGAAATATACGGTGGTCTACAATCCGACCGAGTTCATCCAGCAATCGGTGAACGCCGTCGTCGAGACCATCGGCGAAGCCATCATCCTGGTGGTGCTGGTCGTCATTTTATTCCTGCAGACCTGGCGCGCCGCCGTGATCCCGATCATCGCCATCCCGGTCTCCCTGATCGGCACCTTTTTCTTTATGGCGGCGTTCGGCTTTTCGCTCAACAATCTGTCGTTGTTCGGACTGGTACTTGCGATCGGCATTGTCGTCGACGACGCCATCGTCGTGGTCGAAAATGTCGAACGCAACATCGCCGCAGGCCTCGCCCCCGCGAGGCGGCGCACCGCAGCATGAGCGAAGTTGGCGCCGCCTTGATCGCCATCGCGCTGGTGCTTGTGCGCCGTGTTCGTGCCGGCGGCCTTCATCACCGGCATTTCCGGCCAGTTCTATCGCCAATTCGCGCTGACAATCGCGGGCGCGACCGTCATCTCGCTCATCGTCTCGCTGACCCTGTCGCCGGCGCTGTGCGCGCTGCTCGCTGCGGCCGCATGGCCCGGACGCGCTCGAGCGCATGGTGGCTGCGGCCGCGTGCACGTTTCCTTCGGGCTCTTCAATCGTGCCTTCGAAGGCCTCGCGCACGCCTACGGCCGGCTCACGGCGCGCCTGGTGCGGGTCGCGGTGCTGATGCTCGCCGTCTACGCGGGGTCATCGCCTACGGCCTCAACGAGTTTCGCAAGACGCCGGTCGGGTTCATCCCGCAGCTCGACGCCGGCTACCTGATCGTCGTCACGCAGCTGCCGAGCGGGGCCTCGCTGGCGCGCACCGATGCCGGTCAATCAGCCAGGTGGTCGATACCGCGCTGCAAGGTGCCGGGCATCGCCCACGCCGTGAACTTTGCGGGCTTCTCCGGGGCCACCTTCACCAACGCACCCAACGCGGGGCGCCGTCTTCTTGACCCTCGATCCGCTTCGAGACGCGGGCGCATGATCCCAACAAGTCCGCCGCCGCCATTCAAGGCGCCTTGTTCCAGCGTTTCGCGGCGATCCAAGAGGGCCTGGTCGTCGTGGTGATGCCGCCGCCCGTGCGCGGCATCGGCACCTCCGGCGGCTTCCGCATGATGCTGGAAGACCGTGCCGGTGCCGGCCCGCAGGCTTTGCAGGGCGCGGTTTTCGCCATGATGGGACGCGCCGCCCAGACGCCCGGTCTGGCGCAGAGTGTTTTCGCTGTTCGAAGCCTCCACCCCGCAGCTCTACCTCGACATCGACCGCACCAGGCGCAGCTGCTGGGCGTCAACATGACCGACGTGTTCGGCGCGCTGCAGACCTATCTCGGCTCCACCTACGTCAACGACTTCAATCTGCTCGGGCGCGTCTTCCGCGTCACGGCGCAGGCGGATGCCGCCTATCGGCTCGACCCCAAGGACGTGCTCAAGATCCGCGTGCGCGGCACCAGCGGCGAGACCGTGCCGCTTGGCTCGTTCACGACGGTGCAAGACGTCTCGGGTCCCTACCGGGTACCGCGCTACAATCTCTACCCCGCCGCCGAGCTCGATGGCAGCCCGGCGCCCGGCTACTCGCAGGGGCAGGCGATCAGACCTGATGCAGAAGCTCGCCGCCGAAACCTTGCCACCAGGCTTCAGCTTCGAGTGGACGACGCTCGCCTACCAGCAGCTGCGGGCCGGCAACACGGCGCTGTTCGCCTTCTTGCTGGCGGTGGTGTTCGTGTTCCTCGTGCTCGCCGCCCAGTACGAGAGTTTGACCCTACCATTGGCGGTGATCCTGATCGTGCCGATGTGCCTCATCGCCTCCATTACCGGCGTCGTGCTGGCGCGGCATGGATAACAACATCCTGACCCAGGTCGGCTTCATCGTGCTGATCGGCCTTGCCGCCAAGAATGCCATCCTGATCGTCGAGTTCGCCAAGCAGCTCGAGGACCAGGGCCGCGACCGCTGGGCCGCAGCGGCGGAGGCGGCCCGCTTGCGGTTGCGACCGATCCTGATGACGTCGCTCGCCTTCATCTTTGGCGTCGTGCCGCCTGGTCTGGGCGATCGGCGCCGGCGCCGAGCTGCGCCAAGCGCTGGGCACGGCGGTGTTCTACGGCATGATCGGTGTCACGGCCTTCGGGCTTGATCTTCACGCCCGTCTTCTACGTCGTCCGTCGCTGGCTGGCCGGCGTTTTCGCCAAGCCAAAAGCGGCGGCAAGCGAGACGGGCCGTCGCCGCCGCTGGCCTCACCCGACCCGCTCGGTCACGCCTAAATTGGATGGGCGACGCCGCCCGACGCACACGACCTCAGCGACTTCGAAGGACAGCAATCCTCGCCAACCTGCAGCAGGCCGCCATCGCTCAGCCGGGTTTCGGCGACCAGATCGGCAACCGTCAGGCTCAGGAGTTCGATCTCAATGACGTCATTGCAGGGGCGATGTATGTCCTTTTCCCCGAGGCGAGGGATCACAACGGCAACCTCTGCTTGCCTTTGTGGAGAGGGATGCTGACGAATTCGGATCTGAGACGCTCCGTGCAGGCAGGCACTGGTTCGTCAGGGTGCGAGCAAGCGGTCAAGGGAGCGCGAGCCAGGGAGGGTGGCCTACGTGCACACAGGCTGATATTCTGCCGCAGTCTCCTGGGGGTCTCATGCGTTCGATCGTCCTTTGCACGATTATTTGGCTTGGACTGGCTCGGATCTGCTATCGCCGAGGATGTGGCGGATTGCAAATCGCCTGATATCAATCCAACCACCGGTATTGCCGCGTGCTCCCTGATTGTTGCGCGGGAGCCACCTCAACATCCAGGGCCGCGTTATGGCCCACTCTCTACGTGCCCGCTTCTACGCGGATGGAGGGCAAGTACGAACTGGCATTGCGCGACAACATACAAGCAGTGCAGCTCGACCCCAACAACGCCAATGGTTATGCGAGCCGATGCCTGACCTACGTAAGGAAAGGCGAGTTTGATCTCGCCATCGCCGATTGTTCGCGCGCCATCGAGATCAATCAAAAATATGCCTACGCATATCGCGGCCGAGCCGCCGCGTACTTTTATAAGCGCGACTACCGGCGGTGCATCGAAGAGGCATCGCGTTCGATCGCGCTCGATCCGGAAGCCGTCGGGCGCCTGGCACGTGCGTGGCCGTGCATACGCCGAATTGGGGCAAGTCGATCGAGGCCTCGCGGATATCGAGCACGCGATCAACGCAGAACCGAAGGCCTCGCTGCCCTACAACGGCAGGGGGTTGCTGCTGGTCAAGAAGGGGGAACATCAGCGTGCACTCGATGACTTCTCGCGCTCCGTTGCCCTGAACCCCAAAGAGGCGGAGCCATTCGCGAACCGCGCCGAACTTTACCTGAAGCTCGGCCAACGCGAGCGGGCAATCTCACGATGCACGCACGGTCTGGCGTTACCGGCGACTTCTCCGCTCGCGCGAGACGCGCAGGTCCGGGCGGCCGAGCTGATCACGCAGCTTACGGTCACTCCCACTCAGCAGTGGGCAACGTGAGCACTGGTGCCACGAACACAAATCGACCCGCGGTGGCACCAGCAATGCCGGCACTATCACAAAGCGGGGAAAGCGCATTGCGCTGGTCATTGGAAATTCCAACTATGCCGGCGTTGGGACGCTCCGAAATCCCGCAAACGACGCGCGCGCCATTGCGGCCTGCGCTTCGCGGCGTCGGATTTACGCGAGGTGGTTGAGCACTACGATCTTCCACTCAGCGACATGTCAAAGGCGCTCAAGGAATTTGGGGACCGGGTCAACGGCGCCGATTGGGCGGTCGTTTATTACGCCGGACACGGCATGGAGATGAACGGCGCTGCCTACTTGTTGCCCGTAGATGCAAAACTGGAGAAGGACACGCACGTCAATGATGAGACGATCGCGCTCGATCGGGTATTGGAGAAAGTTGAAGGCGCACGTCGTCTGAAACTCGTGATCCTCGACGCCTGCCGCAACAATCCGTTTGTGGCACGCATGGCGCGTTCGGCTAACTCGACCCGCTCGGTTGGGAAGGGTCTACCAGCTTTGGAGCCCGAAGGGAGATGTCCTGGTGGCTTACGCGACGAAGCACGGCACGACAGCCCTGGATGGGGACGGCGAAAACAGCCCGTACGCGAAGGCGCTCGTTGAACACATTCCGGCACCCAATGTGGACATTCGCGTCTTGTTCGGCCGGGTTCGTGACACGGTGCGCAAGACGACACGAAACCAGCAAGAGCTCCTACACCTTACGGTTCAATCGGCGGTGATCTTCACTTCCTTGCTGCCCTTGCTGCCCACTAATCATCCAGGACGGTGGCCCGGCGTGAGGCTGGCGCCACCGCGCGGTGCAGTGATTGCGCTTTTGCCGGCCAAGCACATCGTGTGGATTTTTTCAACACAGGCCTGAATTCATTCTGCTCAGCAGCCTTCAGCGCTTCTCGCGACGCGATAGCTGCCTTTGTGCGTTCTCATTGCGGGCTGTGCGTCGTCATCAGCTAAGTAAAGCCCAGCCACGTTTCACCACTGCAATATCAGAACTTGTCGTGCCAACAGCTCGGGGCTGAGGCAGAGCGCGTATCGCGGCGGGCGTCTGAGGCCGCCGGAGTACAGGATACGAACAGGACACGCGATGCCTGGGTGACCGGCGCGGCCATCCGTTCTGTTTTGGCCAGCCGCTTTCTTCGTGAAGGGTGATGGACAGAATGCTGCTGAACTCGCCCGGCTCAAGGGTGAGTTCGAAGCCATCGAGCAAGCATCGATTCAGAAGAACTGTGGCATCCGCTTTCAGCGACCTGCACCAGCAGAGACAAGCTCCATCAGTAAGAAGGATCAACGCGCCGAACAGCGGCGCAGCGACTCGACCAATTAGTGTACATGGCGCCACCTGAGTATTTGTCCACCGATTACAACGTCGAACAGAGTTGACCATGCTGATCGGACGTCCCTCAGGGTGTCTGCCCCGGCTGGGCGGCGCGCCATTGGGAGGGGAGCATGCGGCAAATATTAGAATGCCGAGCCCTAAGCGAGACTGCCTTGCGCGTCTTCGTGCACCCGGCTCGACAGGCAAAATGCCACCCGGGTCTGCCATTGCCTCCAGCCGGGCTGCAACGTTGATCCCCTCGCCGTGGATGCTGGCGCCCTCGACGCTATCGCCAACATTGATCCCCATCCTGAATTCGATCCGCCGATCTCGCGGTATCTGGGCATTGCGTCGCGCCATCCCGCGTTGGATCTCCACGGCACAACGCAACGCATCGGACGGCACTGACAAACAGGACCAACAGACCGTCGCCGTTGTTTTATGGATGCGCCCGCGGTTTTCAGTAAGCGCAATCAGCTCGCGGCATGATGCGCGTTGAGCTGGGCGAGGGTGCCGTCATCGTCCATGCCGATCAGGCGGCTGTAGCCGGCGACATCCGCGATCAGGATGGCCGCTAGTCGGCGTTCGATTTGCTCACCAGCCAGGGCTAGCACTCTTACCTCAGGCCAAGGGTTGCTTACGCCGAGCCGCGGGCCGCAGCCACACCGTTGGCAGGGATTGGGAGGTCAGCGGAACTTGGAAACGCGCTCGGCCTGCTCGAGGATCACCCGGGCGTTGTCCTCGGCGTCAGTGCCCGTCGGCTCGCCCTGGTAGAGAACGCGCGGGTTCGACCAGAACGGAATGCGCAGGCAACCGTCGCAGCTCTGCCGGTAGCTCATGATGTCGCGCCACTTGCCGTTGACGTGACCGTGCCCGTAGGCGAACGGGCATGTTGTTGCCGTCAATGGCGCGGTCGTGACGCGCACCCGAGGATGTGGCCGATCTCGTGCGCGATCGAGATGGTGATCGCTGCGCACGAGTGATGCACGACAAAATAGGCATCCTCCTGCATCCGCTGCCACGCGCGTCGACAGACCGCAGCCAGACGCATCGTCGACGATCAGGCCGACGATGTCGGCCTTCTTGTCGTTGCGCAGCTTGCGGATGTCCTTGAACGAGCCAACCCCGTCGACCATGCGGTACAGGTGGTCAAAGTGATCGCCCGTCCGGACTCGTCGTAGTCGATGGCCTGGGTGTGCACGAGCCGCAAGGCTGATGTTGCCGAGGCCGCTGTTGCGAAACGTATCGTTGGCCTGCTCGACGCGCCATCGCCAACAGATCCGCCGGGTCGCGGACGTACCGGCTGGCTGCCTTCCTGGTGTAGAGCGAGCATGAGATCGATCACGATCTTCTTGGCTCTCGAGCGCCTGCGCGGTCGCTGTCGGATAACGGTTTCACCGCCGGCGGGCTCGCCGGCGCGGCCATCTTGGCCGGGCGCATCCGGGCGCAGATCGGCGCGCGGATCAGCGGTCGGCTTCGCCGCGGCATGGTCCGGCGGCATCTGCCGCGGATCCATCTCGACCATCGCATGCAGCTGGCCGCCGAGGCTCGCCACCGTGTAGATGCGTCCCTTGTAGCCGACCAGGCCGGTGATGTGGCCGTCGGTCCAGCGCATGAGAAGCGCGCTTTCGCCGGTCTCCGCGACGATGCCGTGCCACGTGCAGCCGCGTTCGTCGCTGAGTATAGCTGACACGCTCGAGCGTGATGGACTTGGTGGCGGCTGATGGGGAGCACGACCGTGCGACCGGCGCCTGCCCTTGTCTTTGACGACGGGGTCTGCAGTTCGGGCTGGAACGCTCGGTCGATAGGCAATGTCGTTGGTCATCGAGAAAGGCGGTCAGCGCCGCGTCCGGAGCCTGCAGCACGCTGCACGCCCATCGCGCCCGGCATCGCCTTCACTTTGTCGAGCATTTCCTGCTGGGCGCGCCGTCATCAGGACCTTGATGGCGCTTTAAGATGTGGTTCCAGTCCTCGCGCAGCTTGGTGACCTTCATGCCGAGGCGCTTCGAGCCAGCTTGGAGACGCGGCTGGTCTGCCCTTGCGGCACCGACCAGACCTCGGAATTGGCATGCACCGGTGACGGCGCCGTTGTTCTTGCAGAACAGCTTCTTCAAAAGCGTTGTAAATCGGCCCTTTGCGCTCGGGCATATTGGAAATGATCACCATGTCGGTGGGCGCTTGGCTGCCCTGTTCCGGTCGCCCCGTGTCAGGGCGGTTGCGGCTGGCGCCTTGCGCCGCGGCGTCGGCGACAGCCAGCAGCGCCAGCAAAAGCGCCAGCAGCGCCACCCTGGCCAAGCGGCCGGCGCCCCGGTAGGGACCTAACGATGGCGTACGTCACGACCGCACCTCGAATGGCAGGCCTAAGCCCGGGCAGAAATGGGATCGATCCCAGCTAAAATCAAGCCAGCAACCAAGCAAAGTCAAAGCGTTGTTACCAGTGCCGGATCACTTGCACGGCATGACCGGCGCCCGGCCCGCCAAGCCGGGGCACGCTTCACCGTTTCAGACCGACCGCCCAAACGTCGTAGGCCGCACCGCGACGCGCTTTTGGAGGGGTCTAGGGCCATGGTCGATGCGGCTGCGGGCGGTGCAGAAACGGGCAAACGGCCACGGCTCGAGGTTCAGCCCAACATGATGGCTGTCCTCTTGTTTATGGCCTTGCTGGCGGCCGGCGTCCTGTTTGCCGCCTACAGCCTCGAGACCGATATCGTGGCCTCGGGCATGCCGGTCAAAACCTGGCTGCCGTTCCTAATGCTCGGCGTCGCCTTGCTGATTGCGCTGGGCTTCGAGTTCGTCAACGGCTTCCACGACACGGCCAATGCCGTGGCAACGGTCATCTACACCCACTCGATGCCGGCAAACCTTGCCGTCGTCTGGTCAGGGTTTTTCAATTTCTCGGCCGTGCTGCTGTCCTCCGGCGCGGTCGCCTTCGGCATCATCTCGCTGCTGCCCGTCGAGCTGCATCCTACAGGTCGGCAGCGGCGCCGGCTTCGCCATGGTGTTCGCCCTGCTGATTGCCGCCATTATCTGGAACCTCGGCACCTGGTGGCTCGGCCTGCCGGCCTCCTCATCCCACACCCTGATCGGCTCGATCATCGGCGTCGGCATCGCCAATGCCCTGATGCGGGGCATGGATGGGACCTCGGGCGTTGACTGGAGCAAGGCCACGGAAATCGGCTACTCGTTGCTGCTTTCGCCGCTGTTTGGCTTCTCGATGGCCGCTCTGCTCTTGCTGGTGCTCAAGTTCATCGTGCGCAAGCCCGAGCTTTATTCCGAACCCAAGGGCACGACCCCGCCACCGTGGTGGATCAGGGGCATCTTGATCCTCACCTGTACCGGCGTGTCGCTTTGCACATGGCTCCAACGACGGCCAGAAAGGCATGGGCCTGCAACTTCGCGCACGACACCGGCGAGGGCGGTCTCAGTCCCTACCACCGCGAGCACGGCGGCTGGGAGATCGGCTCGGGCTATTTCGGCTGCCGCAACCAGGACGGCACCTTCGCACCCGAGACCTTCGCCAAGGTGGCCGAGGCCAGCCAGGTGAAGATGGTGGAGCTCAAACTTGAGCCAGGGGGCCAAGCCGGGACACGGGGGCAGTGCTGCCGGCGGCCAAGGTGACACCCGAGATCTCCGTCATTCGCGGGTGGCGCGCGGCCAGGACTGCATTTCGCCGGCATCGCATTCGGCCTTCACGACGCCCATCGAACTCATGCACTTCATTGCCGAGATGCGTCGCCTTGCTGGCGGCAAGCCGGCGGGCTTCAAACTGTGCGTGGGACACCCCCGGGAAGTCCTGGCGCTGGTGAAGGCCATGCTGGAGACCGGCATCACGCCCGACTTCATCGTGGTCGACGGCACCGGAAGGCGGCACCGGGGCCGCCCTGCTCGAATTCATGGACCATCTCGGCATGCCGCTCAGGGGATGGGTTGACCTTCGTGCACTCGGCATTGGTGGGAGCCCGCCTGCGCGAACGCATCAAGCTCGGCGCGTCGGGCAAAATCACCTCCGGCTTCGACATGGCGCGCGTGATGGCACTCGGTGCCGACTGGTGCAACGCCGCGCGCGGCTTCATGTTTGCGGTCGGCTGCATTCAAGCCCAACAATGCCACAGCCGGCCATTGCCCGACCGGGGTGACCAGCCAGGACCGCTTGCGCCAGCGCGCCACTCGTCGTCAGTGACAAGTCGGTGCGCGTCGCCAATTTCCATCGCGAAACCGTCAAGGCGCTGGCGGAGCTCGTCGCAGCCGCGGGGCCTCGATCATCCAGGCCAGCTGCGACCGGAGCATGTTATGCGCCGGGCGGCGCCCGATCGCGTCGTCACCTTTGCCGACCTCTACCGCGTCTTGGAGCCGGGGCGAATTGTTGGCGGGCACGGATCACCCGCGCTTCCAGGCGGCTTGAACTGGCGCGCGCCGATAGCTTCCAACCAACCGGCGAGGTGTCGAGGGGCGGGTCGCGTCCGTGGCGCCGCTATCGGCGGCCTAACCAACCGCCGCCGTGCCCGTGGCCCGAATGCTACGGCGCGCGATCATCGCCGCAACCGTCATGGAAGATCTGCACAAGGCTGTTAGCCGACGGGGAGCCGTCGCAAGGCGCAAACTTTTCGAGGCTCCATGGCGAAAACGGTGCCCGGTTGTCACGCCGGCGGCCATCAGCGCCAGCTCTGGCTTGTGGCTCCGCCATGGCCGAGATGCAAATTGGCGTTTACGGCGGCATGAACACCAACTTCAACAGTCCCGTCACCTTGCACAAGGGCGCGCGCTCAGCGACAGTCGCACCGTCGATTGGGAAGGCCGGTCGTTTCAAATGCCGCCCTACTGGGGCGCCCAGGCCACCTACTGGCTCAATGCCAACGCAAGTTGGGGCATCGGCATCGACTACACGCATTCCAAGGCCTACGCCGCGCTCAATTTCGCAACCGATCCCGTTTATCGGCACCTCGATTCTTACCGACGGCAACAATCTGTTGTTGCTCAATCTGCTCATGGCCCGCTCGCCGACGGCAGACTTGTGCCCTACCTCGGCGTTGGCGGCGGGGTGGCCATCCCCCATGGAAGTCAAACTCAAAGCCTTCCCTGGCCAAGATACCTGGGAGTACCAGTTTGCCGGCGGGGCGGCCCAGGTCTTGGGCGGACTGGAATACCGGCTGAACGATGCCTGGTCGCTCACGGCGGAAGGCAAGCTCAGCTACTCGCACCTCGCCACGCGGAGCTCGAGGGCGGTGGCACCTTGAAGACCTATCTTTGGTCGCCGCAGCTCATGTTGGGCCTCAGCTACCGGTTTGGAAGTCGTGATGACTTCTGGGGTCGAGCCGAATAATCCTCGTTAAATGCTTAGACCGGTATTTGAGGGCGACTGGCGGCAGCGTGGTCTAGCCATGGGCAACGTTTTGGGCTACAGCCTTGTGCCCATTGTGGCCCAGCCGCCAGAACGGGGGCCAGGACAGCCTCCTGGGCCTGTTTTCCCCGTGCGCCTCGGATCGGGTGGCCGATCACGGACCCACGCCTCGAGGATCGATAGCGGCGCTTCACCGATTGAAATGCCGCCGCCCGCGTCTCCCAAAGGGCGGCCCCGTCGTTTGGCTTGGCTCGTGAGCGCGGCGAGCGTGGCCTTCCGCTGGACGACACGAGGAGCGCTTTCGGGGTCCATCACTGAGCGATGGCCGGTTAGCAGCTGCAATCTGCTTTCGACGTCAAGCCGAGCGGTGCTCGCGTCGGCCCTTTCGCTGAACTCCGGCATCAGCCGCCGCGCGTCCTCGGCGGCCAGCATTAGCCTATTAGTAGCCGATGGGCAGCGCCCTTGGGCAGGATCGCGGCCAAGGCGTTTGGTGGTGCGCCGACATGAAGGGTCTGGGCTGCCGTCGCTCTCCCGGCTCGCATGTCACGGCTCGCCTCTAATCATCTCGATGATCGAAGTGAAGGCATCCCGGGGCAACGAAAGGGTGGGTGGCGGCCGGAGCGAAATCACTCGGCGCCAAGAGGGCTGAGCGCCTGAACCCAGCCCGACGATGCCGGGGCGAGGGCCGGTGCCGACGCGAGTGACCCGCGTGACCCGAACCCCGGGACCAAAGCCGTAACTGGCCCGAGCCACGCCGACGCCGCGGCCCCAATGCGCGTGAGCGGGGCCATAACCAGTGGAATAGCCGCGGCCGTAGCCGGCGGACCAACCATAACCGCCACCCCAACCGGGCGCGCCGTAACCATAACCGCCACCCCGAACCGGGGGCGCCGTACCCATAACCAGCGCCCCAACCGGGAGCGCCGTAACCATCAACCGCCACCCCAGCCCGCGCCGCAACCGCCGCCCCAAACCGCCGCAACCGCCACCCACCACGACGGGTTGATAGCTAACCACTGGGGCAAAGGCGACGCCGCCGCCGCCGCACGGCGAGGCAGCAGCCGCCACCTGCCCCCACTGGCCCAGCCGACAGGACCAGGGCCCCAACCGCCTCCCCAACCAGGGCGTCCTCAGCCATCCGCGCTAGCGGGAGTGGCCAACAGCAACAAAGCCCCGAGGGCAGATGCAGCAAGTTTGAGCATGGTTGATCTCCACAGAAGTGATGGGCCTCGCCTCACTCTGTGTACCGCCCAAGCCTAGTGGTCAGTATCGGGATTAGCCGTAACTGAAACGCGGGTTTGCTTAGTCAAATGACAAAGGCGAACCATAGTTGGCTCCCGCCCGCTCAGCTCGCTCGGTATCGCGTCCCTAGTCTTCATCGGTATCGCGTCCCTAGCTCTTTCCAACAGACACCACAGCACCGCCGTCAGCTTGCGGGCATGGCGCAGCGGTCGCCCTTCGCCGGCCTGATAATGTGCCCATGTGGTGCCGAGATATCGTGCCGCCTCGCGGTCGGACATGCCAGCACAGTGCAGGCGAGCGGCCTCACGCAGCAGATGATCGCACTCATCGCGCACGGAGCAAGGTTCTGCGGCGTGCGTCTCTCCACGCGGTCCTACAAACTTCAGCAGCACGCGAGCGCTGACGGCCTCAAGGTCGACGTCGGGCAGCATCACACAGCGCGCTGATGCATGCCGAAGTCACGACTGGCGGTATGGTCACATGGCCGGTGCCGCCGCGCTCCGGGCAGGGCTTGCGCCGGAAAGGCAGGCGGCTCGGAACACGCCCTTCCGCTGGCAAACCAGGCACACTATCGGCGTTGGCTTTGACCTGCTGCTGGGCTGGTAGATCGACCAGCCCATAGCATGGCTCTCTATCTGTTCCGCGACGGAAGAACGGACAGACGCGCGTTTCACGATGGACGTGACGGGTCGCAACCTCCCGCCCGTCACTTCATCAACAGTTTGCTGTTCATCGAGGCGATCAACATCCATAAGCTTTCGCCGCAGTGGGACAGCGCGTCTTTATGCGACACGCGGTGCGCCATGTGGAAATGACCGGCTACTATCTCTTCGAGCGCGGATGGGCACCACCTCCTCCAACGCAAACTTGTTGATGCACTGGATTTCCGTAGGCGACGTGATCAGTCCCCAAAGGCTTAGCTGGGAAATCGGCCTGTCAGCTCCTGCGTGATTAAGGTTTTGTTCGAATTTATACATTTCCCGTGGGAACACCGTCGGATAGCGCACGTTGAGACATGAAGCGGGCAACGGCTCAAGGTGCCGCGATGCGCCGTTATAGGCGCTTCCGATCCCTCACTATCGTAGACATGGCGGGAGGCTAGCTATGCCTCGACTATTACTTCCACGTCAGACGTGGCCAAATCACCATACTCGACCAGGAAGGCATCGACCTCGCTGATACTGCGGACGCTGAAGTGGAAGCTACAGAACGCGCGCAAGGGCTCGCGAATGAGGACAGCGCGTCCACCGGCCACTGGAGGATTGTCGTTGCTGATGATGACTGGCGCATGTTATTTGAATTGCCGTTCTAGGAACCTTGACCGGAATAAGCTCTGCTCCAATTCAGCGGTTTCCCGCTCTAAAATTGCTTGCTGCTTCCTAAGCTCACGCGCCATCCCCGTGCTCACGCCCGGCGCTCGCAGCCGTTCGAGCACGCGGGCGAGTTCCTCGCGCAGCTGCAGCCCGGGCAGGCGCAACGGTCAGCGACCCCGCTTCCTACTCCCAATCGCGCAGCAGCACATAGTAGGCCAGCGCGCCGAGGAAGGGCGCGATCAGCATGGCCTCGAGCAGGCCGCGCGTGATGGAAAACACGAGAGGGACGCTGACGAGCACGAGCCCCAAGGCGATGAGCGGTCTGTCCATGGCGCGAAGTCTAGTCGCCTCGAATGAAGATTGCGCAACGTCTCCGCTAAGAAATCGTGACGGTGCTCACTAAGCCGACACGAGCGTCCGCAACCGGCCGCGAGCAAGGGATCGGGAGACGTCACACGCGGCGCTATCAAATCGTCACGGAGTTCTGGCATCAAAATCGCTTCGCTGAAGAGAGAGGGGACCTTCATGTCAACGCTGGTCGGCGACCGCCCGCTTTCGCCAAACGCTTTGCCAAACTCTTTGCCAAACTCTGGGCGCGGTCCTCACCGCGGTGCTGTTCGCCCTCCACGCCGGTGGCCCGGTCTTGGCCCAAGGAGCCAAGTGAGCCAAGCTGATCAAGCGAGCCAAGGAGGGGCCCCAACCCTCGATGGCCGACCCGCCCTGGTGATCGCCCACCGCGGGGCCAGCGGTTATCTCCTCGAGCACACGCTCGAAGCCTACGCAAAGGCGATCGAGCTGGGCGCGGACTTCATCGAGCCGGACGTGGTGGCGACCAGGACGGCGTTCTCATTGCCCGTCATGAACCCATGCTCGGCGCCACCACCGACGTTGCCGATCGCGCCGCCTACGCCGACCGACGCCGCACGCGTAGAATCGACGGGATCGAGATCACCGATTGGTTTGCTTGCGATTTCACGCTCGAGGAAATCCGGCAGCTACGCGCCAAGCAGCCCATGCCCGAGCGCGACCAAGCCATGAACGGCGCCTTCCAGATCCCGACCCTCAAGGAGGTGATCGACCTTGCCAGTCGAAGTCGGCCCAGTTGGGCCGCGATGTCGGGGTCTATCCGGAAACCAAGCACCCAACCTTCCATCAAGAGGTAGGGCTGAAGCTGGAGGACCGGTTGCTGGAGCTGATCCAGGCCGCCGGCTGGACGGAGCCAGCCTCCCCGTCATCGTGCAAAGCTTCGAGGTCGGAAGCCTCAAGTATCTGAGGAGCAAGACGCGCGTGCGTCTGGTCCAGCTCATCGATGCCGATGACGTCGACAAGGCCGGCAGCATTGTCCTGACGCCGCCGCGCGATCGGCCCTATGATTTCATTGTTGCCAACGACCCACGCACCTTCAAGGACCTCGTCTCCACGGCCGGCCTCGCCGAGATCAAGACCCTATGCCGACGGCGTCGGGCCCTGGAAGCGCTATATCATCGCGGCCAAGCAGATCGACGCCGATGGCGACGGCAAGCCCGACGATCTCAACGGCGACGGCAAGATTGACGAACGCGACCGCGTGCTCTTGCCCCCGAGCAGCCTCGTCAAGGACGCCCATGACGTCGGCCTGTTCGTACACACCTGGACCTTCCGCAACGAGCCGCGGCGGCTGGCGTCGGATTTCAAGGATGACCCGGTCCTGGAATACAAAAATGTTTTACGCCTTGGGGGTCGATGGTGTGTTTAGCGACTTTGCCGATACGGCGCTCAAGGCGCGCCGCTAGCGCTTGTCGCCCTGCCGCTGTTTTGGGGCAACGACAATGCGCGTTGTGCCGGGTTTATGGGGCGCTTCTAGGCCCCGGGCGGCGCCCCGGCAGCAGCAAAGGGCTTAGCGTCCCGTTTGTGAAATGAGTGCGAGCGGACCCCCATGAATTTACGCACATTGAGTGTCGGTACCTTCAATCTCTACAATCTCAACGAGCCTGGCCTCGCCCTCTACCGCGATCGGGATGGCTGGTCCCAGAGCGAATACGAGCGCAAGATCGAATGGACGCAGCGCAGCATCCGCCTGCTGCATCCGGACATTCTTGGCTTCCAGGAACTGTGGCATCGCGCCTCGCTGGCGCGCGCCTGGCGGCGGCCGGGCTCAGCAACGACTATGACCTCGCTGGCGCCCGAGGATGCCAATGGCACCCACATCGTCTGCGCGGCGATCGTGCGCAAAGGCCTATTGCTGGGCCAGCCGGAATGGATCGTCACCTTTCCTGAGAAATTCGTGCTGCAAAGCGCCGGTGACGACCCGCAGACGCCGGCCATCAGCGTGAACATCACGAGCTTCTCGCGCCCGGTCTTGCACTTTCAGGTGCGCCCCCGCGCGGACCACGACCCCATCCATGCCTATGTCTGTCACCTCAAGTCGAAAAATCCAACCGAGGTGTTTCGTGAGGCCTGGTTCGGTGCCGATACCGCCACCTACCAGAAGCACCAAACAATTTGGGCGCCGCCCTGTCCACGATCTGCCGCACCGCCGAGAGCGGCTCGCGCTCCGCTTCCTGCTGACCGAACAGATGAAAGGGACGCGCACGCCCGTGATCGTCCTCGGCGACATTAACGACGCGCAGAACAGCAACACCGCCAACATTCTGACAGAGCAACCACGCTATCTGGTCGGCGACCTCTTAGGTGGCGGCGACCTCAGCCTCTACACCGCCCAAACCCTGCAGGAATACCGCAGCACGCGGGATGTCTATTACACACACATCTTCCAAGACATGATGGAGTCCCTCGACCATGTGCTGGTGAGCGAGGAATTCTACGACAATAGCCGGCGGCGCATCTGGATGTTTGATGGCATGACCGTCAACAACGATCATTTGAACTTTGACGATCACAAACAAAGCGGCAGCAACGACCACGGCCTGATTTGTGCCCGCTTCAAGTATAAGCCGATCAAGCTTCGAGGCGCGCCAAATCGCCGACGACACTCCTTAGCGGCAGCCGGCGCGGCCGACGTGGCCCGCATCCACCGCAGGCCGGGGCGGCGATGCCGCGGCGAGACGCGGCGCCCGCCGGCCGTGGCCGGGCGCCCCACGGCGCGGGCGCGGATCGGGTGGGCATGACCCCCTGCGCCCCGGCCAGGATCCGGTGTGCGCCGGCGCGGCCGGGCGCGCGACCAGGTAGATGCCGAAGGCCACCGGCACGATGCCGAGGAGGTCGGCAGCGGCGACGGGCTCGCCGAGCAGGAGCCAGCCGAACAGCAGGCCCAAGGGCGGCATCAAGAAGTGGTAGGAACTGGCCGCCGTCGCCCCCGATACGCTCAGCAGGTGGAACCACAACAGATAGGCGAACACCGACACGATCAGCACCAGATACGCCATGGCGGCGAGCAGCGACCAGGTCGCCACGATATCGCCGACGCGTTCGAAGCTGAGGGCAAAGGGCAGGTGGCGAGGCCCGCCGCCAGACTTTGCACGCCATTGCCGACCCAAAGGCTGCCCCAAGCGCCGCCCCAGGGCCGCCTCGAGGGTGCGAAGCGCTTGAAGAGGATGGTCCCGGCCACCAGCGAGATCAGCGCGCGATGGCAAAGACGATGCCCGCGACGTGATCGGCGCCGCCCGCCAATCGGTTTTGCACGACGAAGGCAACGCCGCCGACGCCGGCGAGGAGACCCACCACTTTCTGCCAGCTCATGCGTTCGCCCAGAAACAGGGCGGCGCCCAGGGCGGCGAGCACAGGATTGGCGCTGATAATGAGGGCCGCCAGCCCCGAGGACATGCTGCGCATGCCGATATAGCCGAGGCCAAGATAGACCGCCTGGTTGGCCACGCCGAGTGCCGCAAAGAGGAAAAGGTCGCGCCGTGCCTGCCTGAGCGGCAGCCCATAGGCTGCGGCGGCGCCGAGCATCACCAGGCCGGCCAGCAGGAAGCGCGCCGTCAGCAACAAGAGCGGCGGGCAGTCGGCGATGGCGAGCTTCGCCACCGAAAAGGCCGAGGCCCAAAGCAGGCAGAACACCGCCACCAGCAGCCCGAACGGGCAGGCGAACCTTGGCTGCGACGGCAAGGGGGATCGAGGCGGTCGGCATGGCGAGGCTCCTTCTGACCCCGAGATAGGCGCCCGCCTTGATATTTAGAAATTAAATGATACGATGCGTTTCAGTGGATAAACAAATGCTGCGGCCATGCTCGATCTTGAGCTCCTGAAGAGCTTCGTTTCCGTTGTCGACACCGGTGGCTTTACGCGCGCGGGCGAACGCGTCCACCGCACGCAGAATCCACCGTGAGCCAGCAGGATCAGACGCCTCGAAGAGAGCCTGGGCTATCCCTTGCTGCACCGGGACGGCAGGCAGGCGACGCCGACCGAGCAGGGCGAGCGCCTGCTGTCCCACTCGCAGTCGGATCCTGGCGCTCGAGCAGGAGGCGCGTGACAGCCTAGCGCGCCCAACCGGCGACGGCATCATTCGCCTCGGCGTTCCGGAGGACTTTGCCGCCTACCGGCTGCCTGAGCTTTTGTCCAATTTCACCCGCGCCCGGCCGGGGATCCGCCTCGATGTGCGTTGCGGGCTGAGCGTTGCCATGCGTCAAGCGCTGGAGCGAGGTGAACTCGAGCTTGCGCTTTACAAGCGCGATGCCGGCGAGAAGGGCGGCGTCGCCGCCTGGCGCGAACGCTTGCAGTGGGTCACCAGTCGCAAGCATCCGATCGATTTCGTGCGCGATCCGCTGCCCCTGGTGATGTCGGAGCAGGGTTGCCTCTACCGCAACCGCATGATCCACGCCGTCGAAAGGGCTGGCCGTACCTGGCGTATTGTCGCTGCACCAGTCCCTAACCTTGCGCTGGCATTCAAGCCTGCGGTCTCTCCGCCGGGCTTGGCGTCAGCATTCTACCGAGGCTGGCGATTTTGCCCGAGCATCGCCTGCTCCGGCCGGCCCACGGCTTTCCGGCGATTACCAATACGGAAATCGCCCTTGTCGCACGGCCCCAATCCCACGGCGGCGACGCTTTCTTGCACGAGCGGCTTGCCCAATTCTGCACCGCCACCGCACAAGGGGCAGGCCAGCGGCATGGCCGCGAAGGCGCAACCCGCGGCGTGCGCCGCGCGCTGGCGGCCTGATCCCTAAGGCAACCCTTTGGCGTGGTGGCGATGACGGCGGCACGGCCGGCAGGCGCGCGCGGGAAAGCGCTGGCTGCTACCTATTCGGCGGCCGCGAGGCTGGCGGCGCCCTCCCAGCACCTCGCGCAAGGACCGATGGATAGTGGACTCATAGCCGGCTCGTTGCGCCCGTAGACCAGGTGCGTTTGCGCCCCGGAGGTGAGGCCCATTTGGATCGTGCGTCCGGCCGGAAAGTCCTCGCCCGTGACCACATCGTCAGCACCAGCTGCATGTTGCGCTCCCAGTGCGTCCTTTCCTCCTCGCTCGCCGGCGCCTTCGGCACATAGAGCGCCAACTCCATCACCGCCCGATCAACCCGCCCTCGCGCGGGAAGATGCGGGCAAGCTCGACGTGATCGCCCTGCAACGATCAGCAGCGTGTTGGGGAACAGGCAATAGATGATGCTCGTGTTCCACATCAGATCCCAGCTCTGCTCGGGCTCGCTCTTGAGCACGCTCAAGCTTCGTGCGGGGCACGACGAGGCGATGGTTGCAACCAAAGGCCACGAAGTCCGTGACGTTGCCGTGTAGAATCTCCTTCAGCGAGTCCTTGTGCAGAAAGCCGATGTGATAGCCCTCGTGGAAGGTGTCGACGGAGAATCTTCCAGTTCATGGCCTCAGGCACGATGCGCTTGTCGTAGAAAGCCCAGGAGGCGAAACCGAAGCGTCGCAGTTCGGGGCCGAGCCCGCCGAGCCAGGGATCGATGTCGAACTCTGTTGCCGCGTCGGCGGCGGGCGTCAGGATCACCCACACCAGACCGTGCTTCTCGCACAGCGGCAGCGGCGTCAACGTGGAGCGCTCGCCGCGAACATCGGGAAAGTTGCGCTCATCCGGGATGCCCATCACCTTGCCCGCAAGGTCAGTAGCTCCAGGCATGATAGGGACACACAGAACAGGCGGGCCTTGCCGGCAGCCCTGCGCCACCTTGGCGCCGCGGTGGCGACAGACGTTGAGAAAGGCGCGCAGTTTGCTATCGCGCCCGCGCACGATCAGGCAGCGGCACGCCGGCATAGTCGTCGGTGCGAAAGCTGCCCGGCGTCGGCCCACTCCGAGGCAAAGCCCATCAGCGAGTGGCCATTGCCGAAACAGCCGTGTGCGCTCGCGGGCCGCGTGCTGCCGGATCGCTGTAGACGGCAACGTCGTTGCGCCAGCGCGCGAACATCCGCTAGCGCCGTGGTGCGGCTGTCAACGGTAGTGCAACAACGCGTTTCAACAGGTCGATCTGCTGCTGCCGATCCATCTGCGACCTGCGCGCCGACCCTTGCGCTCGCACCGGTCTCCCGTGCGCCGCAACGCTCGGAGCTACCATCGCTGGCGCGCGCGCTTGCACCGGCTGCAAACCGGCGTCTGACCCAAGCGATACGGATACCGTATCATGCGGCCAGCAACGCGCGACAATACGGTGCCGTATCACAATACAGAGCGAGCGGGCAGTGGCTACAGCACTGACGGATGGAACGGACCGAATGGATCGAGGCGGCTCGCCGGAAGCTCGCCGAGGGCGGCATCGAGCGCGTACGCGTCGAGGTCGTGGCCGAACGGCCTGGGCGTCACCAAGGGCGGATTTTACCGACGCTTCAAGGACCGCCGGGCGCTACTCGACGCCCTGCTGGAGACCTGGAGCGCCGGCCGCATCGCCGCTCATCCGGCAACAAACGGCGCTCGCCGGCCTGACGCCGCGCGAACGGCTGAAGGCCGCTGATCAAGCTCTATACGGAGCGCATTAGCGCCCAGGGCATGGCGATCGAGCTCGCCATTCCGCCAATGGGCCCGCGCCCGATCCAGGCTGCCGCCGCGGCGCGCCGCCCGCGTCGACGCCGCCCGCCTCGCGGCCGTGGTGGAGCTCTACCGCCGGCTGGGGCTGTCGGCGAGAGGACGCGCAAGGCCGGGCCATTCTGTTCTATGCGTTCATCTTCGGGCAGAGCCTGCTCTTCCTCGCGCAGGCCCCACGCAAGCGGGCGAGGCTTGCTCGCGGCCTATGCCGACACCTTGACCGAAATCGGCTGGAGGATCGCATCCCCAGGGCGTCGCGCAGACGCACTATCGTGACGGAGAAATGTGCCACGCAACGCGCAATCTTTGCCCACGACGACGGCGCCCGCGCGCCAGGGCCAGCAACTATCCCCGACTTTGCCGAACGCGTGGCCGGACGCCTCAAGCGCCCGCTCGGGGATCTATCTCGCACTCAAGAATTTCAGGGGTGAACCTGACGACGCTGGCGCCGGGTGCCGCCTCGGCGCTGTTCCACCGCCACAGCCGGCAGGACGAGTTCGTTTCATGCTCGAGGGCACACCTGCACACCTTGTCACCGAGGCAGGGCGAGCGGGGCTGACGCCGGGGATGTGCTTCGGCTTCCGCCGGCGGCACCGCCCACCATCTGGTCAATCGCTCCGCCGCGGACGCCAGCTACCTCGAGATCGGCGATCGAGAGCGCCGGCGGCACATGTAACCTACCCGCGGGACGACCTCGAGGCCGTGCTCGGGCCCTGAGCGGAAGTGGATTTTCAGCCGCAAGGACGGACGCCCTACTGAGGCTGGGGTATCCCCAGACAGGATCGGGCAGCCAGCAAACACAAATCCGTGCCGGCAGGCTCGCTAGCGTTGTCGAGGGCGCGGCCGGCTTCCTACCTCAGTGCCTGTGGCGGCAAGGGGAGCAGCAGCCGTGCAGCGTTTCGATTTCAGGCGCCAGGACTATCTGAAAAATCCCGACCACGGGCTCAAGCAGCTGAGAGCCGCGGGGCCACGCTCGTGAAGAGTGCGCTTTCCCATCGTCAGCAGAAACCTGGATCACCACCACGAGCGACATGGCCGGCCGCGTTCTCAAGGACAGCGCGCACGTTCACGCATGCGCAAAGGATGGCAGCGCTTGCCGGCTCTGCGCTGGTGGATGCCGCGCTCGATCCGCACGCTGCGCCGTCAGCATGCTCACCATGGACGAGCCGGACCATACGCGCCTGCGCAGCATCGTCGACGAAGCCTTTCGTCGCCGCGCCATTCTCGACATGGAGCCGAGAATTTTCGCCATCGCCGATGCGCTTGGCGGCCGAGCTGTTCGCCGACGGAAGCCCAGCCGATCTGGTCGAGCGCTATGCGCGAAGCTGCCGCTTGCGGTCATCTGCGAGCTGCTCGGCCTGCCGCGCGGCCGACCGGCCGCAGTTTATCGCCTGGGCGAACATCGCGTCACGCGCCTCGACGGGCGTGGTCGAGCTTCCTGCGGCTTGCTCGGTCGGCCTGGCGGCCGATGAAACGCTACCTCGAGGGGCGCTTGCAGGCCGCCCGCGACACCGGCGGCGGAGGGCTTGATCGCGGAGTTGGTGCGCGTCGAGAAGGAACGGTGGCCGCATCAGCTGCCGAGGAGATGGTGGCGATGGTGTTTTTGCTGCTCGGCGCGGGCAGCGAAGCCACCACGCATCTGATCAGCGGCTCGGTCTATGAACTCATCAAGGCCCCACAATTGCGCGATTGGCTGGAGGCGGATTGGAGCCGCGTCAATCTGGCGGTCGAGGAGTTTCTTGCGCTTCGTCTCACCGGTACAGTTTAGCAAGCCGCGCTTCGTCGGACGCGATATCGAGCTCGGCGGGGTTCAGCTGAAAAAGGGCGACAGGATCATGGCCATGTTGGCGGCGGCCAACATGGACCCCGACGCCAACGCGCACCCCGAAACGCTCGATCTCGCGAGGCGACCCAATCGCCACCTGTCGTTTGGCACCGGGATCCATTTCTGCCTCGGGCACCAGCTCGCGCGGATCGAGGGCCAAGTGCGCGCTCGAGGCGCTCTTCAAGCGCTGGCCGCGACTGGAGCTGGCCGTGCCGGCCGAGCCGCCATTCGCTGGCGGCCGCTGGCCCGGCCTCCGGGCGATTGCCGCCTTGCCCGTGCGCGTGGCCCAGAGCCGGCCCGAGAGCCGGACCCAGAGCCAGCTCGCCGCGTTGCCGAGGCCGCTACTCATAAGCGCGCGCCGCCGGTAACGGGCAGCAACGGGCATCCAGCCCACATACAACAGATCTGCGGGAGAGACCATCGCCCCCTGGGTCGCGCGCCGCACCGCTGGCGCAGCGGTGCTTGGCCACGCTCGCAGGCCGGGCGCGCCCCGATCAGTTCTTGGTAGTGGGCCAGCTCCTTTGGCACGCTGCCGCCGAGGCCGCCTCTCGCCACAGCGCCAAGCCGCAACTCACCGATATGTCGGCGAGCGTCAGGCGATCACCGACGAAGTAGGCGCGATCCGCAATGAGCTCTTGCGCATACTGGACGGCGCGGGCCGCGCGTTGCTCGAGCCCAACGACCGACCGGATTGCGGCTGTCGTCATCGCCAGCCCCGAAGCGAGGCCGCCAGCAGCGGATTGAGGCTCATGCCCAACTCCGTCTCACCGAAGAGTGTCAGTTGCAGGCAGCGCGCGGAGACTTGCCGGGTCGGTCGTCGGCAACAAGAGGCGTCCGGCCCATAGACCTGGACGAGGTAGAGGCATGATGGCGATCGATTCATTGAGCACAACGCCATCGGCGTCTTCGAGCAGGGGAACCGTGCCGAGCGGGTTCAGGGCCCGATGGGCGGCGGGCGTTGGAAAGGCGTGGTTCTCGACACCATAGGGAAGCCCCATTTCCTCGCACAGCCACATGACGCGCAGCCCACGCACGCCGCGGGCAAAATTGTGAATGTTCAACATGGCCTCGGCCCTCTCCGTTCGTGGGTCACGTCGCCGCCAGGCACCCTTCAAGCTCACGGCACGCGCGCCTGGGTTTGTCCAGGGCGTCGCAACGCGACAGAGGCCGCCTGCGGGTCTTGTTCACGCCGGCTGCCACGCCAGGCGCTGGCTCGAGGGCAAGGGCGGGAAGGCCAGGGCCACGGCAGCGGCGGCACCGAGCCCGACCGCGGCCGAGCCGATGAAGAGCCAGCTATAGGCATCGAATGTGCTGAAGATCAGCCGCCGCCACCGGTCCAAAGGCCATGCCGATCGGCCGAGGTCATGGTGGCGGCGCCGAACACCGTCCCCATGATGTGCTGGCCGAAGTATTCGCGCGCCAGCACGGCATAGAGCGGCATGACGCCGCCATAGGCGGTGCCGAACACGACCGCGAGCGCATAGAACTCGGCCAGACGGTTGACGCAACAGGTAGCTGGCGATCGCCACGGCCTGCACCAGCCAGGCCCGCAATCAAGACCCGTCTTGACGCCGCAAGCGGTCGGCAAGCACGCCAAGCAGCGAGCCGACCGCCGAGGCCCGAGAGGCCCTCGACGCTGTAGACCGTGACCGCCGCCATCGCCGGCACGCCGCAGCCGATGGCGTAGCTCACCATGTGGAAGATCGGCCCGGAATGCGCGGCGCAGCAGAGAAGAAGGTCAGCGCCAGTACCAAAACTGTGGTGAGCGGAGCGCCTCGCGCCGCCGACATGCCGGACTCGCCGCACCGTTTGGCCCGGCGACCGCGGCAGCCGTCGCCGCGCCCGCGGTCGGGCCGGCGCACCAGACAACGCGGCGGGGATCAGCAGGACCCAGACCAGAATGCCGATGGTCAGCATGGCGGTGCGCCAGTCATAGGTCGAAATCAGCCAACGCGCAAACGGCGAGATCGTCATCGGCGCCACCCCCATGCCCGCCGGAGACCAGCGAGACGGCGAGGCTCCGGTTGGTCTCGAACCAGCCGGTGGCCGCCGCGATCAGCGGGGCAAAGAAGGCGCCGGCAGAGAACCCGACCAAGATGCCGTAGATGAGCTGGAATTGTGTGAGCGAGGCCGCCTGGCTGGCCAGCACCAAGGCCAGGCCCAAGTAGCACGGCGCCGCACAGCACGACGGTGCGAGCGCCGTAGCGGTCGCTGAGCGCTGCCCCAAACCAAAGCCCGCGATCCCCATGGTCAGGAAATTGAGGGTCATGGCGCTGGAAATGCCTGCGCGCGACCAGCCGGTCGCAAGCGACATCGGCTGCAGGAAAACGGCCAGCGAAAACATGCGCGCCCGCCGCCACGCAGGTCATGGAGCGCGCCGGCCGCAATGATCACCCAGCGATAGGAAAGCTGCACGGTCCCCAACGCCTTCGAGCAATTGGCGTTGACATAAAGGTTGATATCAACGTTAATGGCGTATGTCAAAGCCCGGCGTACCCTTCGCCACCACGCTCAAAATTCGCGACCGCTGCCTGTGTCTGCACGTGCAACGCGCTGCCCGCAGGGTTGCCCGCCAGTTCGACGACGCCTTGCGCCCGCTCGGCCTGACCAACGGGCAGTTTTCGTCTCTTAACCTCGCTCAATCGCCCCAGCCCGCGCGGCTCGGATCGGTGGCCGCCTTGCTGGCGATGGACCGCACCACGTTGACGGCCGCCCTAAAACCCCTGCAACGCCGCGGTCTCGTCGACGTCAGCATCGATCAACAGGACCGACGCAGTCGCTCACTGACGCTGACGCGGCAGGGCCGATCCGTGCTGGCCGCCGCCATACCGGTCTGGACCCGCACCCACGCGCGTGTTGAACGCCAGCTACGCCGGGCGTCGAGCCCGATCTCCTGCGCCGGGGCCTCACCGCCCTAAAGTAAGGCGCTCTGGTGGTTACGCGCTGCGGTGAACGCGTCATGATCGACGCCGTCGCAGCAGCCAGGGCGCGATGCGACCACGCCAGCCGTCAACGCGGGTGCCGGCAGAGAGGCACAGCAACCAGAAAGAGACCGCGATTATGGCCGGCGACGGGCGAATAGCGGCCCTCGCCTTCCGAGCCGACGGTGTTGCCGGAGCCGTCGGCTGCCGGTCCATCCAGCAGGCGTTCTGGGAGCCGGCAGCCTGGTGCCCGATCAGCGGCAAGTTGCTGAGAATGGGCGTTGAAGTGTTGCACCCCTCAGTGACGCCACTTGCGACAGACGAGACGAGATTGCGTCAGGGTGCTGCCTATTGGCTCATTTGAACACTCGATTGAAAAGGCCGAGCAAGAGCTCCAAGCAAATGAGGCCGATGATGTACCACTCCAGGCGTGTGGCTGGTTCGGGTGGAGAGCAGATCGCCCGATGGTATCGGCGGTTTCGCCGGATCACCACCAGCTTCTGGCCGACGGCACGCGCGCGCGGGAAAGGTCGTACTCATCCGTCAGTTTCAGCCCAAAGGCGCTCCAGCTCCGGGTGATCCCACGGCACGTCCGGACGGTCGGCCAATTCGACGCGGCCGGCCAGGCGTTGTGTGAATCAACAAGGCTTCGCCGATCTGCTCGACCAGGTCTCCCTGGCTACCAACCAGTAACTTCCGTCGCTTGAGGCTCGAGGCAATGGGCACCACCCGATCAAAGGCCTGGGTGATCCGGCGCTCGTCGTAGGCAAAGGCGACGCTCGTCGCCAGCGCTTCCGCCAACAACAGCAAGCGTTCCGGCGCATCGATTCTTGAGACTAATCGTGCCGTTGGTAAGCGGCTGATCCTCGCCATCGGCCCTGAGCACGATTTGCGCTGAACTCGGTCTCCCGCTCCGCCAAGGGATCGATCAGGCGGCCCTCGAGCCCCTTGATGATCCTCTCTTCGAGCGGGTTCATGCCGATGAAGACGGCGGCGCCGGACCGAAACAAGACGACCGTGCCGCCGCTCGCAGCCTTGAATGCCAGGGGATTGCTGGAAAACTGGTCGGAACGCTCCAACCCCTTGAGGTCGATGCGTTCCGCCAATTGCAGGGCGCGCGCATGGAAAGACGTATTGCTCATGGGCGGAATATTGGCCCCGAAAAGTGTTCTCGCGAAGAGTATGGCGCCGGCGCCAAGTGCCGGCCGAGGAACCGCAGCACGGGCGGCAGCGGAGCGCAACCGCCGGCCCATAGCTTTATCGCGCTCAGCTTGTTTGCAAGGTCTTTGCCACCTGGATCGCCTGCAGACGGTTCCTGACTGACATCCAACTTCTTGAACAGCGTTGTCAGATAGTACTTGCCGGTTCCGTCCCTCAGCTGAAGGGCGGCGGCGATCTCGCGCTTTCGCGAGCAGTCAGGATGCGATGTTCCCGCCGTATCGTAGAGTCGACCTTCATACACAAGCTTTATGGCGGCCACCAGCTCTCGTCCGGTCGCCTCCTTTAGCACCATAGCCGCGAGCGCCTGCGGCGATGACCTGCGAAACGCAGATTGCATCGTCAAGCGCCGTCAAAACCGGCAGCTTGCAGTGGCTCAAATGCCTGAAAATTGATTTGACGACTTCGATGCCGCCCTCCGGCGTGCTGATGTCGACAATCAGGATATCTACACCAGACTCGCGCACAAGCCGACGCGCATCCGCGATCGTGGATCCTCGCCCGCCAGCGCCAGCCCTCTGCTCGAAGCCCTTTTTACAGAACGGATGGATCGCGGCAAACTCGGCGTGTCCCGTGCTGCGCGGCTGACCCAGTAGTCTCGAAACACCTGATGTGGTTTGGTACGCGGCAAGGGGGCTGCTCCCTGTCTCTCGACGTGCACAAGGAGACGGTGGTCACCTGCCATTCGTCTTGTGATCCGTAAGCGTCCAATGGGCGGCGGCTGGCTGGCTGGCTTCCGCCATGCGACGTCTGCGGCCCGGTTCTGGCTTTCTTCAAGCAAAGACAAGCCGCTAGTTCTCACCCATGGATTGCGATCCGTGAAAGGTTCCTGAAAGGATGGTGTGCGATCCGTTTCGGCGGGGCCAGCAAGAGTCTTTCCGATGGGGAGAGAGCACATGCGAAGCAGGCCAAGCTCGGCCGCGCACATGCGTTGCGGTTGGAGCTTGCGCGTAGGCTTTGCGACGGCGGCCCTACGCCTCACCTCGGACCGCGCCGAGGTACATCATCGCTGACGTCGTGCATCCCAAATGGAAACGTTTCTCGCATTAGTTTAGTCTCATCGGCATTCTACGCTAGGATCTGGATTGGGCGGGGTGAGAGCAAACTTGGCGCCACCACGCGATGATCGACCCATCTCAAGTTTGCCGCGGTGCAATTCGACAGCTTGGCGCACGATTGCCAAACCGAGGCCGGCGCCCTCCCCAGATGCAGAGCCTTTCTTGAAGGGTTGCAGCAACGTGCCAGCCTCAGTGGCGAGTCCAGGACCATCATCCTCGACCAGAATAGATCCGGCTGGACCGACCTCGACGTACACCTCAGTGCCCGGCGGGGTGTGACGTACGGCATTCTCTACGAGATTTCGCAGTGCTTCCCGAATGGCGCTGGCATCACCCGCAAAGCGGGTGGGCTCGCACAGGCGCAGCACGAGTCGGTGCTGGGTTTGTGCGGCCCAATCATGAAATCGATCGACGACTTCACCCGCGATCAGACCAATGTCGACATCGTCAATGACAAGCGTTTCGGCGCTTTCAAGACGGGCCAGCGTCAACAAGCGGTCGACAGTCGCACTCATTGCTCGTACGTCCTGCTCGACTTGACGCGCGCGAGGATCTTCGATGCGCCCGAGCTCCAACGTAATTATGGCCAGGGAGTTCGAAGCTCGTGGGCAGCTCTGGCGATGAATAGCCGCTTGGCTTTGACCAGAGCTCCAACACGTTCGAGCAACCCATTGATGGCGCTAGCGAGACTTGCCGCTTCGCGCGGCATCTGCTGAAACATCGAAGCGATTGAACGCCTCCAGTGGTGTAATCAGATCTGCCTGCGCGGCCGCACGCACCAGCGAGCTCAATGACGAACGCACGGACGGTGTTGCCACGCCGAGCATCAGAACCACCAGCGGGATCATCGGAATCCAAACATCATCGACCACCTCCGTCGCCACGATGCCTAGGTAAGTGCTCGCAGGATCTCCGAAGGTCGCCACTTCGATCCAAACCTGACGATCCGCCAGTTTTCCCTGACCCCTCCGGCAACGTACAGCTTCTTCCCGCGTCCAGATCCGAAGCCAGAAATCCTGATTTCGTGATGCCTCTTCTCGCCAGGGTGAGAGCTCCGCGATCTTCCGACCGTTGTGCTGCGCCATATACGTGACCGTGTGCATCTGAGATCCGAAAGGCATAGAAGTCGGCGTATATGCCTGCGTAGTGCTGCGGAACTCGGGATTCATCAAACACGAAAGTCCCCGCGCTTGAATGCAATCCAGCGAGGAGTGCTTGCGCGTGTCGCGTAACGATACTCCGATTGAGATCATTTTCGATGAGGTAGGTGCGGACGACCACGCTGGTCAGTTGCAACAATGATCGCCAACACCGAAGTGACGGCCAAACGCACGGTAATGATGCGCACAAGAGCTCGGCCGAGCCGCCGCCATCGACATCGCTGGCGTTGGTCCTCTCTCAGCTGATAGCCGACTCCGCGGAATGTCTCGATAACTATGGCGGCGCCCGCCTCTGCCAGCGCCTTGCGTGTGCGCGATACCAAAGCCTCGACAGCGTTTGCTGACATTTCGCGGCCAAACTCTGACAGAGCGACCTCAATTGCGGTCTTCGAGGACTACGCTGCCCGAGCGACGCATCAGCAAGGCAAGCAAGCGACGCTCACTGAGGCGCAGATTGACCCGTTTGCCCTCGCACCGCGCTTGACCATTGCACTCATCGAGCTCGAGATTGCCTTTACACAGGATTGGCCATGCAATTCTGTCGGGCGTCTCAGCAAAGCACGTACTCGCGCCAACAGCTCTGCGTGATTGAATGGCTTGATGAGATAGTCGTCCGCTCCGATATCGAGTCCATTGACTCGGTCTTCGATACTTCCTCGGGCGGTGATCACCAATATAGGCATTCCATACCTCTACTGCGCAGATCTCGGATCGCCACGAGACCGTCACCGTCGGGCAAGCCAAGATCGACGATGCCCAAATCGTAGGGTACCAAGGCGACACCGCCAAAGAACTCCGCAACCGTTCCAACAACGTCGACACCATAGCCGGCTCGATTGAGCAGATCCGCTAGCAACGCGCGCAGCCGTTCGTTGTCTTCCACCAATAACAGGCGCATCGCGACCCCCTGTCTTCCCCCGACCAAACCTGCCTCGTATCCGGTCCACCGCAAGATAATCAAGTCCAAGGATTTTGCGCGCCTTTTTCAAGCTTCTGCAATGAGGCCATCCAAAAGGACAGCTCGAACTGCTCCGATGCTGCTGCAGATCCGGCGGACCTGCCACAATTCCTGCGCGTCTGTTTCACCAGCCAAGCTCTTTTCAGCTCTTTGTCAGTCCCGTGTCAGGATCGTGTGGCAGGTTCTATGCTGGCAATGAGGGGAGGCCACATCTGCGCTACGATCTTCGCCAGGCCAAGGTATTGGCCTTGGCGTGCGCGCTGTTGGCTGTTGCAGCCGGATGCGCAACGCCAAGCAAGGATCGGGACTCAAATGTTTCCAAATTGCGGATAGGCATGAGCCGCGAGCAAGTCCACGCACAGTTATGGGGTGCCTCGCGTCGTTGAGACTATCGGCCAGGTTGAGTTTTGGCTTTACTTCATCAGACGCTCAAAAACAGGCAGCTCAAGTCATTCCGGAGAGATGAACGGGATATCGGCAAGGTAGGGTTTCGTAAACAGACGTGTAACCGGTTGGGGCGATAGTTACTACAATGACGCAATCAAAGGGATAGTAACGGCGGATGGAGGCACCCGGAAGGAAAACTAAAATCGTGTTTATGAAACGCCGGCTGCCCGCACGCACACCGTCTTGCCGTCGTCGCTCAACTAGCCGGAACCAGAACTCGCATGCACACCGTCCTTCGATCACGCGGTACTCTTTGTGGCTAAAAGTCCCCGTAAAATTGCAAGCTTCGCCTCAAGCTGGGCCGGCGAGTTGACGTTGCGTGCGCCTACCACAAATGCCGTGGAGATTAGCGCCGCAAAAGCTGACGCTTTGGAAACGTCCCATTGCGGATCATGTGGCAATCGTCGCGCCAGGACTCTGGCCATGCGACACATCTGCGCCAGGACTAGGCGAGGGGTATGTTGCTTCCTAAGCTGAGCAATTCTCTTAATCGGTGCGGAAATCCAGTGACGCAAAACGTGCAAAGCAACGCGCCTTTCGCTCGCCATCCAATTCATTTGCAGGGCTCGGCGTGGACCATTGAACGGGAGATGGCCATGCCACGGAGATTGTTCGACCGCTTGAAGACCAGCAACGTACCATTATCCGGTGGAATCTCCACCGCATAATCATCTAGGCTTTGCCCATTCCGCAAAAGCCGAAGCCTGCCAGTGGTATGCGGCCAATCTCGGTTCAAATAAAGCAGTACCGTGATGATCTTATCTTTTGAATCGGTGTGGATCACTCCCATCCTTGGCCCGCGTGTACCCCCTCAATGAGTACATCTTTGGGTGCCCCAACAAGCTCACATTGAACTTGTGCTCAAAAATCTCCTCACATTCCCGAGCATCAAGTTCATCAATCACCTCGCTTGATTGCCATATCAGTTGTCAGATTGTCGATTGAATAAGAGCCACCGAGGGCACGTGCGGAAAAGTGTCGTTTATCCGGTCAATGCTTTCTCGGTTCAGGAAACCTGGCACAATGACATGCTGGAACGGGCTCTGCGCTACCAATGCGGCCCTGAGGCGACTGAAATCAAGGTGGGGCATGGTTCTCTTCCTTCAAGAAGTCAGGTCGATTGTGCGATCGCCATTTCCTTAAGCCCAAGCAGCAACTGCGCTCAACCGCAACATGCCTTTCTTGTCAGTGTGTGATCAGGGTCTGCGCGAAGCACCCGGAGTAATCGGTGCTATCGGTTCGCGGACGGCCCTGGTGGGATGTTAAAACCAGCGCGACCGCAGGTGCTCTCGAGCAGCCAGATCCGATGCGGCCAGCAGAGACCGGTGGGGCTGGGCACAACCGCGGCGCGTGGAGCCAAATGGCGTTCTTTGCCATCTCGCATAGCACTTGCATGAAGCTGCGGACCGAGCACACCAAGGCGCTGCACGCCTTCGCGCACCATCGCCTCGTTTCCATCACTACGGGGATTGGCGGGGCGCATCAGCGCTTAGCAGAGATGCGCGATGCCTCTCGTTGGGATCCGCTCGCGTTACTGCGCGCGCGCAGCCAATGCCGCAAACCCTCAGAATTGACCCACTGCCCGTCCAACGCTGCCAATGCTTCCTTGCGTGCGCGCATGGCACGATTGAGGGCGCCGCGTTCGCCAAAGCGGTCGATCGAGAACTTGATCCGCTTGCCCTTGCCGGGCGCGAGCGTCCAGAATGCCAGCCAATAGCCGCGTTGGACTGCTGGCCGGACGTGCACTCCGGGGTAGATGTAACGGCAATACGCCGGCTAGGCCGGACTTGTTGTTTCGGCGCTTGATTCGACAATACTCTGCGCGCGACATTGGCGGATGTTGACTGAGGATTTGGTCGCGAAAGGCTTTTGCGGCGGCCAATGCCTTGGTCTTGCCGCCATATGACTGATCGCTGAAATTGCGCCTCAGATTTGCTTCCGACGCTGAACGCTGACAATCCAAGCAAAGGTGCGGTGAGGCTTACTTTCGATCCGCGTAATCGCATAGCGGAGCGTCTCGCGGCGCGACGTGCTTTAACTATGCGCTTCTTGATCATTTGCACTCTGCAAGTGCAAAATTGTGCACGTGCACCCGGTCTCAAAAGACATCGATTCCCGCTGGCCTTCTAGCTTTTGTGACGCGCGCGACGAATGGCGACGCAAGCCCTTCGATGCTCCTCATCGCTGCTACCACGCCTTGTTCGCCAGCCAGCAGATCAACACTGCCCCACCACGATAGCTTACTGGGGTGCCGGAAATATGCGAGCCGTGCCGCAGGTGGGCAAGGTGCGCTGTGATCGTGCTAAGGTCATCCTTAACGACGACCCATCAGGCATTGTCGTGATACCTGCCGCAGGCATCGATGGGGAGATGCGGGTCGGCTCCCTGCTTGCCACGAGTGGCCGACGTCGCGCATCAGATTTCGCGCGGACAAATGATAAATGACGGCGTGTAAACCTTCGGTCACAACTCTTGCGCACCATTTGTGTCAGCTCGCGACGATCATCTCGATTGGATCCGATCCAATGTCGTCAGTGATGCCACTACGATGACTGTAGTCCAGCCCCGCGTGAGATGCCTTGTCTACTTTGGCGGCGTAGTGTCCCTTCTGGCGCAAGCTCTAATGCTGGATGACCGATCGCGTGCATATCTACCTGGGCGACGGGCCGTCGAGATTGGCCAGGGACGATGCCGAGTTTCCTGGCAGCGTGGCCACCATCGATCTCGGGGCTGATACGCTGGTTACCATTGGCGGCCATAGCATCATGCCGGTTGGCGTCAACGGCACAGGACCAAATATGGTCACGCAGCGGGACTTCCTGCTGGCCTGCTCTGGCCTCGCCAGAGCATCGAATACGTGAAGTTTGCTCGATTGCCGCGAGCGATGTGCGGGTTCTCCGGGACACTGGGTGAGAAGTGGAGCGGTCCTCCCCTAGACGCAGCTGGCGACGCCAATGTGGGAAAGCGAACCCGATGCGGCTGACGACGTAGAACGTGAAAAGGCGCCAATGCCCGTCAAGGCATGTAGCTATTCCACGACAAGTGTTGTCGACGGCGCGATTTCGTCAAGACGAGCAAGCCCTATTAACGGCTCCTCCAGTCTCGTCCCCGGTCAGTGCGGGCGTCCTTTGAATTTGATCTCCCGTTGTCACCTTCCAAGAACCAGGACGTCAAGACGAAAGAATCCAGCCCAAACGCTCCCGAAGAATAAAAAGACGACAATGCCACCAAGTATCATCCACAAACTTTGCAGCATGCCCACCTCCAGTGAACCACCGGCGCGTCAATATCGCGCTCTGTGCTGACATCAACCTGACTGCTGGGCGAAAGGGCTATAGGTGGTACGCACGCGCGCGCAAGCGAAGGCCGCCTCTCTTGAGGAAAGGGTGGGTGTGCTCTTTTTGAACCTGACGGCGGCATAGCCCATACCATCAGCGAAGGTCGATCGCTGAATGCGGCAAGGCGCCAGGTGGCACCAGCGGCGTGATCACGGCCGCGAGCGCTGATGTCCTGACCGTGCTGACACGACCACCGCGGCGCTCGGGAGCGACAATTTCCACCTCTTTTGATCGCTCAGAGCCTCACGCTCCCGTTCTCGTGCGGCAAGTCCGATCCAGGATCGGCCCTGAGGCACGGCTCCTGACGTCGCCGCCGATGACCCCGCGTTGCCAAGGCAATAGCGCATCGATGTCGCGCCGAGGGCCTCGCGCTGGGCGGCGGCCGCCAGGCGGTGCTTGCCTGCGCCGGGGCAACGCTCCTCAACGGCTGGCGCCGCCTCACTCCGCCCTGGCAGTGGGATCTTGAAGGCGAGCGCATAGAGGGCCGGCAGGAAGGTTAAGGTCAAGATCGTCGCCGCGACCAGCCCGCCCATCATGGCCAGCGCCATCGGTGCCCAGAACACCTCGCCGGCGAGCGGGATCAACGCCAGCACCGCCGCCGCGGCCGTCAGCGTAATCGGGCCGGAAGCGCGCGCACGGCGGATTCCACCACGGCCGTGAAGCCATCGTGACCCGCCGCCATATCCTGCTCGATCTGATCCACCAGGATGACGCTATTGCGCATGATGATGCCGGCCAGCGCGATCACGCCCAGGATGGCAACGAAGCCGAACGGGGCCTGGAATGCCAGCAAGGCCATGGCCGCGCCGATCAGGCCCAGCGGGCCCGTTGCCAGCACCAGCAGGGTCTTGCCGAAGTGCTGCAGCTGCACCATCAGCAGCAGAAGGATGACCAGCAGCATCGCGGGCATCTTCTCGTTGATCGAGGTCTGGCTCTTGGCCGACTCCTCGACCGCGCCCTGCAGCTCGATCATGGTAGCCGACCGGCAGCGCCTCGCGCAGCGGGCTTCAGCTTGGCGAACACGGCATTGGCGACATCGGGCGATTGCACGTTGTCGGGGACGACGCCGCGCACGGTGATCGAGCGGCAGTCGGTCCCGCCGCCACTGAATGCCCGGCTCCAGTAGGACCTTGACGCTCGCCACTTGCCGCAGCGGCACGGAAGCGCCCGCCGCCGTCTTCACGTAGACGTTGTCGAGGGCGGACAGCAGGTTGCGCGTGCTCCGAGGGCTCGCGCAGCATCACCTTGACGGTCTCGTCCTCATCGCGGAACTCGCCGATCTGGAAGCCGGTCAGCATGGCCTGCAGCGACCGGCGGACGTTGCTGCGACGTGACCCCGAGCGCGCGCGCACGGTCCTGGTCGATGTCGAGCTTCAGGCTCGGCACCGGCTCGAGCCAATCGTCGTGCACGTTGCCGAGCCTCAGGCGTTGCGCGCATGACCTCGGCCGACCTCGGTCGGCATAGCGCCGCACTTCGGCGCGATCGGGTCCCGTCACGCGCACCTGCACCGCCCATCCGACGGGAGGACCATTGAAGCAGCCGATCGACCTTGGAGCGGACCTTCGGGAAGTCGAGCGCCAGCATCTCGCGCACGCGCAGCAGCGCACGCTCCCGTGCCTCGATCGACTTTGTCATCAGCATGAGCTGGGCGAAATTCTGGTTCTTCAGCTGCTGGTCGAGCGGCAAGTAGAAGCGGGGCGCACCCTCGCCGATGAAGGTGGTGACGTAGGCAATATCGGCATCGTTCAGGAGCTGCATGCTCGAGACGCTTGGCGTCCGCGCTCCGTCTCCGGCGTAGCGAGGCGCCTTCGGGCAGCCACAGATCGACCAGGAGCTCGGGGCGATTGGAGGTCGGGAAGAACTGCTTGGGAATCAAGGCGAAGCTGGCAATGCTGGCGGCCAAAGCTGCAATCGTGAGCAGGACCACGCTGCGGCGCCGGCGCACGCACCAGGCTGACGACGGCGCGGATGCGCGCGATAGGGCCGGCTGTCGAAGGCTTCGTGGTGGTGGCGCGGTGGCCATTGCTCGCGCGGCCTGCAGCAGCCGGTAGCCGATCCACGGCGTGAAAGTAGACGGCGGCCAACCAGGAGATCGTCAGCGCGATGCCGGTCACCCAGAACAGCGCTGCTGACATACTCGCCGGCCTGGCTCTGCGCGAAGCCGACCGGAATGAAGCCGGCGACGGTGATCAGCGTGCCGGTCAGCATCGGAAAGGCCGTCGAGGTAGTAGGCAAAGGTCGCCGCGGCCAGCTTGTCGTAACCCTCCTGCGAGCTTTCGGTCCATCATCTCGACTGCGATCATGGCGTCGTCGACCAGCAGGCCGAGCGCGATGATCAGCGCGCCGAGCGAGATGCGGTGCAGGTCGATGCCCATCAGCGACATGACGAAAAAGGTCGCGGCCAGCACCAGCGGGATCGTCATGGCCACGACCAGGCCGGCCCGCCAGCCGAGCGCCAGCAGCGACACCACCAGCACGATGGCGATCGCCTCGCCCAAGGCCTCCAGGAACTCGTGGATTGACTTGCTCACGACCTGCGCCTGGTCGGAGATGCGGCCGAGCTCGGCGCCGAGCGGCAGATCCTGCTCGATGCCGCTTGAGACCGCGCTCGACGGCGGCGCCGACCTCCGTCACGTTGCCGCCGGGAGCCATGGTCGTGCCCGAGCAGCACCGCATCACGGCCCTGGTAGCGCGTCTTGGCGACTGGGCGGATCTTCGAGGCGCGTGCTTGACTTCGGCGATATCGCCCAGCCTGGAACGTCTGCTTGCCCGACGCGCAGCCGCAGCTCGCGGATGTCCTCGACCGATTTGAGCCCGCCATGCAACGTCGATGCGCACCGAGCGCTCGCCCGTCTCGATCCGGCCCGCGGGATCCATGGCGTTCTGGCCGGCGAGCGCTGGCGGCAATGTCGAGCGCCGACAGACCACGCTGGGCCAGTGCCACCGACGACACCTCGATGAATATGCGCTCCTCCTGCAGGCCCAGCAGGTCGACCTTGGCGACGCCAGGAATGCGCAGCAGCATGTCGCGCGCGGCCTTGGCGAAATCCTTAAGCTCGGGATAGCTGAAGCCGGGGCCGGTAAGGGCGTAGAGCGAGATGTAGGTGTCGCCGAACTCATCGTTGAAGAAGGGACCGATCACGCCCTCGGGCAGCGATCTGGCGGATGTCGCCGATCTTCTTGCGCGCCTGATAGAAGGCATCCCTCACCGCCTCGCCGCGCACCTGAGCCCTTGAGGTTGACGAAGATGTTGGCGAAGCCGGGCCGGGTGTAGGAGCGCAGGAAATCGAGGCCCGGCGTTTCCTGCAGCTTGCGCTCGATCTTGTCGACCACCTGATCCTGCATTTCCTGCGTGGTCGCGCCCGGCCACAGCGCCTGCACCACCATGACGCGGAAGGTGAAGTCGGGGTCCTCCTTCTGGCCGATCCGCCATAGCGAGTAAGGCGCCGGCGACAAGCAGCAGCACGAGCAGGAAGGCGGTGAAGCCGCCGTGGCCGATGGCCCAGCGAGACAGGTTGAAGGTGAACGCGGGCATCTTGGACATGGTGGCGTCACTCCCGAGCATCGAGGGCCGATGGGCTGCACAACGTTTGGGTCGGGCTAGATCCGGTTGCCCGGCGCCTGCGAGCGCTCTTCCAGCAGCGCGCACGCGCATGCCATCGCGCAAGAATTGCACGCCCGCCGTCACCACCATGTCGCCGGCGTTCAATCCACTGGCGATGCGCACGCCGTCGTCAGACGTCCCCGCAAGCGCAACGATGGTGCGACGCACGACCTTGTTTGCTCGGGTCGACGACGAAGCACCGCGGCGTTGTTGCCTACTCTCGCGTCAAGCGCCGTGAGGGAACCAGCATCGGTGGGCTCTCATGCTCGAGGCGCAGAGCCACGGTCGCCGTCATCCCCAAGCCGCATGGCCTCGGGCGGCGCGGCAACGGCAATGCGCACGCGGATAGGTGCGCGAGGCCGGATCCGCCTGGCCACCGATTTCGCGGACGCGACCATCGCACGCTGAGGCGCGGCCCTGCCCAGAGCGTGACCTTCGCCGCTTGTCCGATCGCCAGGCGCCCGGCATCCTGCTCGGAACGGCCAAGGCGATTTCGGTCTCACCGGCGTCGGCCACTGTGACGATGGGCTGACCGGCGCCGACGACTTGGCCCGGCTCGGCGCTCACCGCCGTCACGATCCCGGCCCTATCGGCCTTCAAGCGTTGCATAGGACACCGCATTCACCGCTTGCGCGCAGTTGCGCTTCAGCGCTTTGCAAGCGACGCCACGGCGGCATCAAGTTCGTTGCGCCGGGTGTCGTAGGCCGCCTGCGAAGATGATCGCCTTCGGGCAGCAACACCTTGGCCCGTTCCAGATTGTCGCTGGCGACGTCGCGCCGACTGGCCGCGGCGGTCACGGCCGCTCTGGCGCTGGTCTCCGCCAGCTTGAGGTCGGTCTCATCCAGGCGGGCGATGGCCTGGTCGACCAGCACGCGATCGCCAATATTGATCAGACGCTCGGTGATCTTGCCGGAGACCGGAAACCGCGCGCGCTTTCGACGCGCGCGCGCACCACCCCCGGCATGGCTAAGGGTCCGCGCCTCCGGCGCCCGTCTCGACGACGGCGACCTTCACCGGCCGCACCGCCTCTTGCGTGACCGCGGTTTCGCTCTTGCAGCCGCCGAGCAGGGCGGCGAGGCCGAGAATGCCGACCCCGCCGATCCAAGGTCGGCGCCCTGCCGCGCCGGAACCGCGCACTCCCAGCGCGCAGGCTTGCACCAATGCTGCTCATGCCATCTCCCTTTTTTCGCCCGCATTCTGCCGCAGCCCGGCGTAGGACGCACTTGCGATGTGAGCGCGACTAACATATATTAGCGACGCTGACATCGCAAAGTGTTAGCGACGCTAACTTTTCAACTCATCGTGAAGCGGTCATGCTCGCGTCATGCGACGACTCACGGCCCAAGCAGGGCAAACCAAGGCCCGCTATCACCACGGCGAATTGCGCGAGGCGCTGATCCGTGCCACGCGCGAAGCTGGTGGAGGAGCGGGGTGCTGGAATTTACCCTTGCCGACGCCTGCCGCGTGGCCGGCGTCACCACGGCGGCGCCCTACACACTTCAGGGCAAGCGGGACATTCTGGCCGAGATCGCCTCGCGTGGCTCGATGAATTGAGGAGCCGGTCAATGGCGGTGGTCGCCGAAAAGGCGAGGGCAGACCTGGAGGGCATCATCGCTATGGGCCAGGCCTATGTGGCGTTCGCGGTCGAGGAGACCGCCGTCTTTCTGCTTAATGTTTGGGCAGGAGCCGTCGCTCAAAAAGGCCCAGCACGTGTTGGGCACCAGCCAGAATTGCTTCGTCCACGTCATCAATCAGGTCGCGCTTTGCTGCACGCGCAACAAAGTGCGCGGCGATGCCCAGGAGATCGCCTTGAAGCTATGGACGTTTGTGCACGGCGCCGCCTCGCTGCTGATCGATCAGGACTACGATGCCGTGGCGCCGGGTATCGATGTCAACAAGTTGATCGCCGGCGCTACCCCAGGCTTGCTCGCCGCCTCACCGCCACGCAAGCCCCAGCGGAAATAGAAATCCTCACTTATGCAACCCGCGCGCGACACCATTCGGTGGGCGCGGCGGCGTGAGTCATCGCCCGGGGCGGCGGGCTCGCGCCAGCAACCCTATGTGCTGGCGCAACGCACGCAGCGCCACGGTAGGAGGGCTCAGCTCCTGGCCCGTCGCCCACGGGCTCACCCCGTCGAGCGCGGCCTCGGCCGTAAGGCGGTCGAGCTCGGCAATTCGCCCATCGATCAAGTCAAGGACTGTCAAGCGCTAAACCCTCGCGATGGCCGCCGAACCCTCGGCTTTTGCGCGTCCTGCGTAACAGATTGATGACAGTTGCATGAAACCCGTTGGGTTCCGCGCCCCGCCACAGGAAGCAGGTCGCATTTGGCGTTGCAGACGCCAGATGTGGTCAAAGCATGAGAGGTGACCCATGAGCTTTCGCATTAAGGGACACCGCCGACCGCTTCCAACATCTGTTTGCCATGTCGGATGCAGGCTGGCCAAGCATGGGGCGGTACGTCGAACCGCCGATGATGCTCCATCCCGGTTATCCATGCCGTATCAGCCTCACCGATTCACGCCCGGGCGATGAGCTGATTTTGCTCAACTACGAGCATCTGCCCGTCGACTCGCCCTATCGCATGCGCTTTGCCATCTTTATTCGCCGTGGCAGAAACCTACAACAGAGTAGACGAGGTTCCCGCGCAGCTGCGGGCCCGCGTGTCTGGCCGTGCCGCCGCCTTCGACGCGCAAGGCATGATGACGGGCTTCGAGGCTCGTCGATGGGCGCGAACTCGAGCCGGCGATCGAGCGCGCTCCTGCGTCCGTCGGACGCCGAATATCTCCACGTGCACTTTGCCGCGCCGGGATGCTATGCGGCGCGCGTGGAGCGCACGCCAGCTGGGAAGAGGCGCAATCGGTCGGATCGCCAGGGCGTTCGGCCGCTCGGTCGGGTTCGGCGCGGCCTTCAGCTGCCGGCAAGCAGCCCGCGCCCCCATGCCGATGCTCAGGCTAGCAAGGACTGCCCGGCGCCGATCAAGGCCATGCCGATCGTAACGCGCCACGACCATGGCTCCGGCGAGGCCTCGAAGGCGCCCAAGTCCTGGCAGGCGGCGCCAGCGAGGGCGGTCGCTTGCCGGGAACCTCGGTCAATCCCGCCAGGACAGGCGCAAGACGATAACGAGATGCTCCCAAAGCGATGCTCGGCGGCCAATGCCGTAGCCAAATGGCTGGATGTCCCCGTCGTGTCGCGCTGGGCGACATCTTACCGGGGCTTGAGCGTCAGCCCTATGACAGGTCGGGCTTGGGGCTTGGACGGTCCGATGGTTCGGCGCGCGAGCGCAGCGGATCGGCAGCAGGACGCTATGAGCGCTGGTGGACTTTCCCTGCGCTCCCCTGCCCCCGCCAGCTGCGAGATCGCGCCCGACAAGCACTGTGCCACACACACTTTCAGCGCGCGGGCCAGCGGCGGCAGACCGAGCCAAGCCTGTGCCGTAGCGTTAAAAAGCGGGCCGGCCCGATGAACCGACCGCAATGCTGGGCTGTTTCCACCGTTGATGGGCACCGCTGTTGATGGCCAGGGCTGAAGACCCCGGAGGCAGCCAAAAATTGCAGAAGGCTCGCAGGTGATGCCGAATGATGACGGAGATCCGATGCCGCCGTGCAACAGGGCAGCCTCCAGCCCGGTGTCAGCGCGGCAAAAATGAGCAGTCGCATGACGGCGGCCGATATGATTAATTCCGGCAGATCCGGAGTGGCCTATGCCGTTTGAAATCGAACGCAAGTTTCTTGTGCGCAGCGATGCTTGGCGACCGCTCGCAGCCGAACATATCCACATTCGCCAAGCCTACCTGGCGACCGACGGCAAGGCCTCGGTCCGGATACGCATCAAGGACAAAGGCGCGACGCTGACCATCAAAGTCGCGCGCGCCGGATCGTCGCCGTTTGGAGCTCGAATACCCGATCCCGTCTTGGAAGCGGAGGCCGCCATTGCGCTGCGTCGGGGTATCGTCGTCGAGAAGGTTCGCTACCTCGTGCCGCACGCCGGCGCGGCATGGGAAGTCGACGTTTTCGCCGGCGAGAACGAGGGCCTAATCCTGGCGGAGATCGAACTCCGCGGCGAGCATCAGCGCATCGAGGTGCCGGCGTGGGCCGGGCCGGAAGTCACCGGCCGAGGCCCAGTTCTATAACAGCGCGCTTTCCGCCTGCCCGTTTGCAACCTGGAGCCACGATCGCAAGCGTGCGCTCAGCGCGGATGGCTGACCCGGCCTGGGCTCTTTTTTGCTCTCGGCTGCGTGCGCGCGCGCCCTGACGCGCGCAGCACCACGCGACAAACGAGGCTTCACGCCTTGGCGCCAAAGCGCTCCACGAATTTGCCGAAGGCCTCAGGCTGTTGTTTGACCAGCGTGCGCGCGTGGTGTCGTCCTTCAGTTCACCGGTCTTTTCGTCAATTTTGGCGGCGCAGCTCCCAACAAAATTTCCGGTTTGTTGAGGGTCAGCGCGTCGGGAAATACCATGCTTCGGCGCAGGTCGTATTGCACGCGCGCGCCTCCCAGCGGCCCGGGGACGCCGACTGCAGAGAGCGATCAGCTTGCACTGCGAAGAGGGTTGGTTGGGCAGCCGCGAGACCCAGTCGATTGGCGTTTTCAGGCCACCGGGAATGGAGAAATTGTACTCCGGCGTACAGAAGATCACGCCATCGGCCGCGCGGATCGCCTTCCGCCAGCGTGCCGACGGCTGCCGGGAAAGCCCGGCCCGTTCTGAATATCCGCATTGCAGAGAGGAGCTCGGCGAACGACGGCGCTTCTTTGATGCTCATGCCGGCCGGCGCGAAACTCAGGAAGCGCCTGCATCAGCATGCGATTGAAGGACCCCTTACGCAGGCTCCCGCAGATGGCCACGATGTTCATGGGTTTGCTCCACTTTCGGTTGGACCAGAGCTCGACTCACCGCCGTCGCATGTACGGTTTGCGCCCAGCCACGCAACAGGGTCAGCGGCCGACGGACCGCCGGCACACGAATCCGAGCTCCGTCCTCGCCGCCGTCAGGACAGCGGGCGTCGCCGCCGAGTCAAGATGACCGTGGGCCAACTGCGGGCGCCGCCGGCCAAACCTCAGGCCCCGGCCGTGTTGCCGTTGCCGGGCGCCAAGGGCGGAGCGCGCAGCCGAGGCTTGCGCGCAGCCACTGATCTATGCGCAGCGAAACGGAAAGGTCGGAGGCGCGCTCCAGGCAAGCGCAAGCGAGAACCAGATTTTTCAATGAGCCTGCGGCCGCATCTGTTGCATGAGGCGGCAGCCGTTGCCAGCCTCTCCCACGGTTGAGCGCTCGGCGGGCAACCCGCAATCGAGACACCGCATGGCCATCGCCCCATCGATCATCGACACCCGCCGGCACGCAGATGTTTCCGACCATCGGAGCCGGCGGACATCTGCTGCCGTCGTTTCGGCCAGGTGCGGACGTTTGCCGAAGGCGATGCCTTGGCGCTGAAGTCGGCGAGGTCGGTCACGGTCTCAGCGCATCGTTCTGTCGGGCCGCGTTGAGATCACGCAGCGCCATCAATCCGGCAAAGCACCCGATCGTCACGCACGGGCCAGGCGCGCTGATGGTGGATTGGCGCAGCTCGCCGGTCGTCCGGCACCCGGTCGATGCCACTTGCGCAAAGACGCCGTAGAAGCACTGGTCATCCCACCGGACCGCGTGCGGGCGATGTTCGTGGCGGAGGCCGGGGTTGGGAGCGCATCATGCGCGCCTTGATCCCTGCGGCGGGTCGGCTTGCTGGAGACCGGCGCGGGTGGACAAGTGATCGTCGGCCGCACCGGGGACGGCGACGTGCTTCGGCTCGAAGGTTTTCTCGCCCGCAACGGCCATTCCGCCAGCGGCTCAGACCCCGAAACGGATGCCGAGGCCAGGGCGCTGATTGAGCGCTTCCACGTCGATCCGGGCCAGTTGCCCATCGTGCTGTGCCAAATGGACAGCTGCTGCGCAATCCCGGGCGAAGCGGAGCTCGCCCGCTGTATTGGCGTGGTGGGCTCGATCGATCCCGACCGCGCGTCTATGACGTCGCCATCGTCGGCGCCAGACCCGCGGGGCTCGCCACCGCGGTCTACGCCGCCTCGAGAGGCTTTCGGTTTGGTCTTGGATTGCCGTGCCGTCCGGCGGTCAGGCCGGCGCTTCGGCGCGTATCGAAACTATCTGCGGCTTTCCCACCGGCATCACCGGCATGGCGCTGATGGCGCGCGCCTACAATCAAGCCCAGAAATTCGGAGCCGAAATGGCGATACCGGACGAGGCCGTGGCGCTGACGGGCGTGGAGGGCGGATAGCGGCGGGTTTGCTCTGCGTCTGTTCAATGCCGAGCGGGCGCGCCGCTCGCTCGATCGTTGTTGCCAGTGGCGCACGCTACCAGCGCCTTGACGTTGCCCCAGCTCGAAGACTTCGAAGCGACCAGCGTGCACTATTGAGCCTCGCCACTCGAAGGGAAGCTCATTACCGAGTCAAGAAATCGCCCTGGTCGAGGGCTGGAAACTCCGCCGGGCAAGCCACCGTCTATCCTGGCAGCGCAGGCGGCCAAAGTGTGGCTGATCGTGCGAGGCAAATCCCTCGAAGCCAACGCATGTCGCGCTATCTCGTGGATCGGATCCGTGGCCTGGGAACGTGACGCTGGATCCATGCAGGCCGAGGTCAGTGTGATCTCGAAGGCTCGAATGGCACGCTGGAGGCCGTGCGCTGGCGGCTCGCCGCGGGCGGCGAAATCCGGCGGCAGATCCGCGCACCTCTTTCCTGTTTATTGGCGCCGAGCCCAGCTAGCAACTGGCTCGCCGGCGCCCTCAAGCTCGACGCGAGAAGGGCTTTATCGTGACCAGGACGAGACGTTGGCGCCGCCGACGGTTGCGCGAAACCAGTCGCGACGGCGTCTTTGCGATCGGCGACGTCGGAGCGGGCTCCGTCAAACGCGTTGCACAGCGCGTCGGCGAAGGCGCGCAAGTCGTCGCCATGCTGCACGCCTATCTCGCAGCCAGCGATCGGCAAAGCTCATCCCAGCATCCGCATTAGCCCGCGCCCCAGCGCGCCGCCTCAGTACGCATCGGCGACATATCGTTCACTTGGGGATTGGCTGGCGCTGATGGTCGGGGTGATGCGTGCGTGGCGGCAGCACAATCGGCGGTCGCGCGCACCTCCTGGTAGAGGATTTGCCCGAGGAGATGGTGGATGCAGTTGAGCCGGGCCTTCTTCTTGTCCACCGCCTCGACGATCCACCAGGGCGCTTCCGGGATGTGCGTCCGCTCCAGCATGGCCTCCTTTGCCTTGCGTGTACTCCTCCCAGCGTCGCCTGCGACTCAAGATCCATGGGACTCAGTTTCCATTGCTTGAGCGGATCGTGGATGCCGCATCATGAAGCGCAAATGCTGCTCGTGGTCGGTGATGGAGAACCAGTACTTGATCAGGCTGGATGCCGGAGCGCACCAGCATGCGCTCGAACTCCGGCACGGTCGGCAAGAATTCCTCGCACTTCTCTGTCGGTGCAGAAAGCCCATGACGCGCTCGACGCCGGCGCGGTTGTACCAGCTGCGGTCGAACAGAACGATCTCGCCGGCGGCCGGCAGGTGCGACGACGTAGCGCTGAAAGTACCACTGCGTCCGCTCGCGCTCGTTTGGGCGCAGGCAGCGCCGCCACCCGGCAAACGCGCGGATTGAGACGCTGCGTGATGCGCTTGATGACGCCACCTTTGCCTGGCCGCATCGCGGCCTTCGAAGATCACGACGACCTTCAATCCCTGATTGACAGCCAATCCTGAAACGAGCCATGCTCGCCCTGAGTTTGAAGAGCTCGCGAAAGTACCAGGGCGCGGTCCATGCTTCAGGATATAAGGGCGCTCAAAATTCCTCGCTCAATTTGTTTGAGCCGGGCATCATCGATCTCCATTTCGAGGTTTCTTCATCAGAGAACTATCGACGGAAGCTCGTCACGCACGCGGCTATCAAGTCCTGTGCACGCTTACCGCTCGGCATCGACATCTCCGTGACTGCGAGTGGGGCAATGTCGGAGCAAGCCTACGGCAACGGTCAAGACCGAGCCGATAGGGCAGGGACGTTCCGCGTCGACGTGACAGTTTTGTGAAAACTTTGGCGCTTTGCCAGGATGCTTATGGTGTCGGCGACAGCTCGCCGCTGACCAGGATGAGACCTCATCGGGATTGGCGAGATAGGATGCCTCGTCGTCCTGGCGATGGATCCTGAGCGCGCGGCCCCAAAAGTCTTCCAGCGCGCCGACCACGGAGGCGCCGGCTGGGAATGACGATGCAATCGCCGGCGAATACGCTGACGGCTGCACCCCGGGTCGGAGGAGGCTGGCCTCGGCTCGGCCTCCATTTGCGATTGTGCAGTTTGGCGAGGCGTTGCGTTCGGCAATCCGTCGATCGTCGCGACACCTTCTCTCTCGTTGAGCATCTCGCTGCAAAGACGCAACCGCTCGAGAGCCTCTTTCCTTGCGCGCGATTTTGGCGAAAGCGGTGCTCTCCGACGAATACGCGCGTTGTGCTGCCGACGTCTTTCAAGTCGCTGCATAGTCGAGCGACCTCCGCGATCAGGAGGTTGGATGGTCCCATCGTGCCTCATCCGTTTCTCTCTATCGCCCTGGGTCGCCGCCTCCAGCATTGATCAGGGCGATGCTCGAACTTATGGGATGACTCAGCGCGTAAGCGAACATGGCGAGCGCGACGGCGGCAGCTCGGGGCTCTGCGGCGAGGAGCCATTGCAAAATGCCTGCCCTGGGACAACGAAGGGGGAAGCGACGAGGGAATTGGCATGACGGCCGCCCCAGCAAAGCAGGCCAGAGCTGCTCCATGGCAAAACAATCATCTCGCGACGGGACGTCAGGTGGGCAAGTGACGGCGCCGCCACGGACGCGGCACGCCTCTCGCCTTAAAAGATTTCTTTTCTCTGTGGGTACGTGTGTGCGTTCTTTTTTATGCAGGCGCGGTTTGCCCTGCTCTCGGTCACGATGAACATTCGTTCATAGAAAAATAAATTGGCCCGCGCTTGCAACTCCTTTTCGAGCTTCATCGTTTTGACGGATCACCACATCGTCACGGAGCAGCACCAATGCATAAAATTCTCGCGGCCGCGGCCGCTCTTGGCCTCCTCGCGCTACCAATGCAGGCATCCGCCCAGACATCGAGCGAGCCGACCACCAAGACCGCACCTGCCGGGCAGGAGATCCAGGGCAAAGGCGGGTGCGTCGACATGAAAGCACCAGACGCCAAGACCAGATGGCAAGAGGGCCGAAGGCCGAAGGTCAGCAAGGCCAAGGAGCAAGCGTGAGGCTCGCCTCGCCAAGACCAAGCGCATGGCCAAGCATGGCCACAAGCTGCGCTATGCCAAAGGCGTGCATGGCAAGCGTTTCGTGAAGTCCCATCGTGGTCGCCACGCCTTCGGCTACAGCGCCCCGCGGCGCCTGCATGGGCATCACCGGCACCACCATCGGGTCGCGCTATGGGCGCGGCTGTCGCTAGACCCTCTCCCGGCTAGCTACGATCTGTTTGGGCGATTTCGCACCCAAACGATCCCGGCGAGACACGTGCCCTTTTTCGCTCACTCGGGCGTGCTCTCGTCGCTGCCGACCGTGCGCGGCGCTTTGATCGGACCGCCAGCAAAGACCCTTGAGCCGCGCTCGCTCGGCCAAAGGCCCGCCTTTTGCTGCGCCAACCGAGCCTCGAGGGCAAATTCACGGTCTCGCTCGCTTGCGGAGCAACTTCCCTCAGGCGCCGGGCAGCACCATCATACCCCGGTCGTAATCATAGGAGACGCGACAAAGGGCTGACGCAGGCAGATCGGGAAAGTTCCCTTGTCGCACATCGCTGCAGCCGGGCTGGCTAACCATCAGAGAGAGGCAAAACTCCGCTGTCGTCGGACCGACCCCATGCCGTGCTCAGCGTCCGGTCTGTCTCGGCTCTCAGCCTACGCTCGGCGCTGCACGACGACGCGCGGCAGTCCCAACAGGAACTATTGTGGTTCTACCAAGTTGGGCACAGATGACGAGTTCGAGAAACAAGGAGCCGGGTTCATTGGATCACGATCGCGGCTGGACCATTGTGCTGCTGGTCGTTGCCTTGCGCGGTTGTGGCGCTCTATGTCCCCTTTCTGGGAATATGCGCACGGGTGAGCGGTGACAGCCAAAGCCGGCTGCCGCGATCGATCCATGGGATCCAGTACGCTAACGCTGCTATCGAGCCGGCGCGCCGCTCGCGCGGTCAGCAGGCAGGAGCGAGGCAGGCGTCGCCGAGTGCCACGGGCTGCGCCGATCGGATTTTCATCTAATGCGACGTTGGTCGCTCGTCTGAAAGAGGCAGGACAACCTGTCGTCCAAAAGACCTCTGCCACAAGAGGGAACCTGCAAGGGCTCAAGCTTGCTACAAACTCATGTCCGAAGAGCCTAGTACCAACAAATTGTCAGGGTTTACGACCGACCACCCCGGTTGCGCAGCCAAAAAGAACACCTTGAACTCAACCTCGAGGCCCTCGTCCACCAAACATTGCGCCATAAAACGGCAATCGCCAGAAATTGCGCGTGTAGATGCCGATCATGGCGAAGTCTTGCGCTCCTCTGAGCACGAACTTCTCTACCAACGGGAGCACGCGATCCAGGTAGAACCGATACAGGCCGTGCAGATCCAGCCTTCCGGATCCGAGGCTTCGACTAACGAGAATACCCCGCCGCGCTTCAGGACCCGCGCCAGCTGTTTGGCAAAAACGCGCTGCTGGGTCTTGCTAAGTGTCTTAAGACCGAATGTTGACACCACGAATTCTGCCGACTCAGCAGCGAGCGTGTGCTCCAAGACATCGGCTTCCACGACCTTGATCTTGTCGATCCGGCTTCGGTGCAGCCTCTCGACCGCCCCTACGTATCATCCCCGATGAGATGTCGACGGCGGTGATCGACGTGATGTTTGCCCGCTGTCTCAGAAGGTAAGGCCATGCCTCGCCAGTACCAGCCATCAAGTCGAGGCCCGCTGCAGGCATTCAGCGGGCATCGCCGGCATGTAATCCACGCACTGACGTCGCCACAAAAGATAAACCCGAATGACGCGATCTGGCTCCAGTATCTATACCCGGCGCTGCATCTATCAAAGACACCCTTCACGAAGTGTGGGTCGTAAATATCTTGCACGCACTCGTTCTCCATCGAGGGCAACTCCCTTCTGATGCTGTCCAGGGCAGAACGGCGGGACGGCTTGCCAGCCACGATGAGGTTGATGCGACGAATAATCCAGTCAAACATTGTCGAAGCGCGCGTGGGATCCTGATTGTCACGCTAGCGGTGCAAGAAGTGCCAAGACCGCTACCGTATGCTGCCATCAGACTAGGCCGTGTACTCAAATACGAGCCGCTCGACTGCTACTCGAAGGTGTGCTTCTTCGCGAACATTATGCTTGGGACCTAGAGCGTTTTTGCTCCGCGCGGTGGCGCCTTATAAACTCGTCCTGCTCCTCCACCGTGCCAACAGATGCAATGTCCTCCACAGCATCAAACGTTCCGACGAGATCCTTCGTCAAAGCGGGCTGACCAAGCGTGAGTAGTAGTAGCTCGTCCATGCACCAGCTTGACTTGACATGTCGGAGGGATGAACGTTTGGCCGTGCTCCCTGACAGAGAACGCGGAACCCGTCAGGTTCGATCACACGGCGAAAGGCGCGAAGGCACTCATAGAAGTCCAACGCGTCGAAATTGCGTTCCTCACTGCCGACAGGCCAAGCAATCACCAGCCGACGAACATCTTGGCTTAGATCAATCAGTTCTGCTCGAAGGCCGATCTTCTCCATTCCTGCACGTTGAACGTTCAGTTCAATGATCTCTGGCTCCATTGGCTCACCACCCGGTCGCGACCCTGGTCACCCAACACAGGGCGTCGTAATTGAGTACATGACCTGGTACGGTAAGTTGGCCACGCCTGACGTGGAAGTAATAGCGAGGCATAGCAAGCCTCCCACTATTTTTCCGATATGAGGGATAGAGAGCGCCTGCCGCCCAACCGCAGCCAAGCGACGAATGCCAATCCTAATCCAGCAATCGACGCAGCGATCAGCACCGTCACAGCCACGTGTCTCGGCATTTCAAGGCCGACACCATGGAGCCAGCCAGGCGGCAACTATAATCGTCAGGATCGTCGTTCCTGCGCTGGTTATGGCGCATGCCATCGTGTTTTGCATTGAGCCACTCCGCGTCACCAAGAAACCGGAGAGCCAATGCGCGATGGCGAGCGGAAGAAGCGCACCCCACCAGAGCCATGAGTTGGCTATTGCGACAAGGGCGAGGATGCTGCCGGTCGCAAGAAAAAGAGCAAAGCCGAAAATGCCCGCGAGGAGCCCAAAAGGATCGAAGGCACAAAATGGATTTGGCCACGTCCGACGTGGAAGTAAGAGCGAGGTATAGCAAGCCTCCCACAATTGTCCCCCATATGAGAGATGGAAGCGCCTAAAACGTGGAAAGCTAATGAGCTGGCGCGCGAAGTCGATGGGAAAGTTCGTACGCTTTCGGACGCTAGCCGCGCCTACGATGTGAGCGAAATGCAGCATACGCTGTAGGATCGGTTCCCACCCGTCGCGCCGAATGTGACCGCGGCTGATCGGTCAGGGTTAACCGTCCGCTTCAAAGATATAGTAGCCGACTTCCTTCAACTGGCGGGATGCCTCTTCAAAGTCAGCGATGCCCAGGGGCGGTCGAGATTTGTCGATTTGGAGCGCCTTCACGAACACCCAATGGCCTGTAGGCGTGCGGGGCGGAAGGTTTCGTCCGGTTATGTCAATTGTGAGCGCACGGTCAGCATTACGCTGCCGAAACAAGTAAACGAACATTGCCTGAGCCTTCTATGGAAGGCATTGTCCAGAAACGTACATTTGGCGTGGGCTGAGTAAAAGTTACACCCCCACTTTAGGTGAGGGCATGCTACTTGAGCTGCCCAAGCCGCCGCTGGGTTAAGACGAAGTGCCCGCATTGGAAGCGCATTAATGCCGGGCGGCATAAAATGTTTGAGGGTCGGCGCAAGCCCGAGCTGACGGAAGCCCAGAAGACCCTCGCGAAAAAGCGCGAGGAGCTTGCCCGCGTGCTCGAACGGCTGCGAGCGCCGGGGGTTACGTCCGGGAATGGCGCGCGATGCGCAAACAGGGGCTATTCTCGAGCAGGAAATTGCTGGATTGGAGCAGGTCTGATCCGGTCGGGGTCAACCCTCCACTGCACCCCTCGCCACGATTTTGGCGCGCGCGTCATCCCAGATGCGTCGGCGCCAGTGATTGATCCGCGCACCAAGCCAGCCTCGCTGCCAGCGCCGGAATGAATTCGGTGTCCGCCACTTTAGCCCCCGTTCCCGAGCCACCCGATTGGGCGTCAGCCTCGATGCCCTTGTACAGCAATGGGCCCTCGCGCTCGTGCGCTCGACCTCCGTAAATTGGGGATAACGCGTCGACCTTGGCGCTCTGGGTTCGGAAAGACGTTATTTTGCAACGGCTCGTCCGACCAACGAGCCTCGCAGGGCGCCTTTCCGTTCGCACACCGGGCGCCCCTTTTGGGGCTGAACCCACCGCGAAGGCGATCTAACGGACACGGTCCACCGGCATAGGGCGTCCTATTTCAATGTCCTCCGGTGCGGGACGCTGGCACGTCCCTGTTAATTCTTATGGCGCGCGAGCTGCGCAAGCGAGGTGGCCATTTTGGAGCGGGAGATCGCGGAACTAGAGCGGGTCTGATGGATCTTCCCAAATCCGATCCGCCTCTCGATCTTGCGAGGCTCGTGCTGCCTCCGTCAGCTCATCTGGATTAGTCCCGTTGAGGATGTGGGTGTGTAGGTGGGTCTCCACGAGCAGGCTCAACTGAGCCTCATTTGTACCAATTAGGCTATATCAAATGGAGCATCTCTGCCACGGCCTTCCGCATCTGCTCGAGCTCGGGGATCGTGTATTTCCGTTGCGACATTGGGTAAGACCATCCCTTAATTGCACTGGCTGCCTGGCGCTGCTGTGGCTGCGATTGCCGAGGATGTGGCACGCATGCACGATAGGCCAGAGTCGGAACCGCAGTAAGTCAATGAAATAGCATTGCATGAGACGGAAGGCTGCGCGATCCGATAGCTGCGCGGCAACCCTTGTGTAGGATGAGATCACGGAGGCGATTAGCTCTCTCAAGCTCCAGATCCTGCCTTGTTGTCTTTACGTCGGCGCCATAAGCATGCGCGAGGATGACCTGTAATTTCGGCACCCTTGCCTTTGGCCAGGACCGCTAGAACAACCCAAGAAGTAATAAAGCCGAACACCTCGTCCACCTCCGTTACTGCTCGACCCATCAGCGACCAGGCGTACATGATCGCATTACGGTCTTCATTGGGTAGTTTGTTCGTCTGTCTAACAAGTACAAGCAAAGTCCTATGTGCTGGTTGCCGCAGCGCGCATAACCCTGATCTTCGCTCGCGCAATCGCGACAAGCGAGTGGCCTTCTCTCGAGTCGCAACATGCCTCATCATGACGGCGACTTCGACTTCACGGCAGCGGATTGGGTAACCTGACCAACCAAAGTCTGAAGGCGTGGGACTATGGCGCCTAAGAAATCTGGCGACTTCTGTCCCTTTTCTTGGTGACTTGACCAAGCATATACGGAGTAATCGCGCGATTACTCATCGGCGACGACGCTCCGGAATGGAATGCAGCCGTGATGGGTCGCGCGACGGCTTCCTGCAGAGTGCGGTTCAATTAAGCGATCGACGACACCGTAGTCAACGAGCACCTGGTGCGCAACTTTGCCCAGCGATCGCTGACTGCCTGTGCTCTCCATGCTGACTGCGGTCGTTGTGCCGGCTGGGCAAAGGGCGCGTTATGAAGGTTACGGACGAACAGGCGAACGCCTGGCTTTTCAAGGTAGTGGTTATCTTCATCGTGGCGGGCTTTCTGCTGAGCCTGATACCACTGGCAAAGGCGCAGGAGACGCAGAAGGGGAACGAGTACTTCCTCAACGCTTTTCATGGTGGTGGACTGTGAGTCTAGTGATTGACTGCCCCGCCATAGCGGAGGCGGCGCGTGCGATCCGCTTGCCGGCCTTGAGCCGATCGCCCGTGATCCTATCGGCCATCCATGTCAGTACGGGCTTCTCGCCGTTCGGAGGCGGCAACGCAGCGCGACGCGCAATCTCTGACCCAGCGTATTGCCCGCGTTCTCCTTGAACAGGTCTGCCAACTGCTCAGAGATGCCGTAGGTCAGCGAGCCTTCGACGGGCTGCGTTGCTTTGCCGAAGCCACGGTCGAATCATCTCCCTTGATGGCGGCCACGCGCACCGCTTCGCTCTCGGCCTTAGTTGCGGAAAGGCAAGCCACCGAGAGCCGACGCTCTACAAACCGGCGCTTGCGGCTTCATCCCCGACTACATCCCATCCCCAGCGAGAAGTACTACCGCAAACCCAAAGCGGCGTCGGCCTCGGCGGCGTGAGACATACATTCATGACGAGCCCACTGGAAAAGTACAAATGGAAATCAGAAAGCCCAAAGGAAAGAACGGCGGCAAGCGACCTGGCTCAGGCCGCAAGAAAGGCACGCCCAACTTCACGACGCGCGAGCTGAAGGAAATTGCCCGCAAGGAAGCTCCGGTCTTATATGTGCTGAAGGGTGCCACTGGCTACAAGGCCGAGCAGGGCCCGCACTATGCGCCAGGTATCAGCGCCGAAACTGTGGGCTCAAGTGCGTTGTGGTTCGGGCTGGTGAGCCCTTCCACCCGGTCAGCGCACGAAGGCGCACATCCACGAAAGGCACGAGACAGCGTTCTACTTTCTGGGCGGCGAGGAGGTGGAGCTGTGGACTGGTGATCGCCTGCAGCACTGTGACAAAGGCGCGTCCTGGTGACTATTTCATCGTTGCATTCCGGCCCGGACGGTGTTTGTCGGCGCCCGCAATGAGCCCACTGCTCAGGGAGCGTGATCGTGCATCCTGAGTTGGACGGTGCGGTACCGTGAGGCGGGCAAACCGGGCATAACCTCGCCCAAATCAATGCAAGGGAAATGGAGTGATATCCCCCTCAATGGAGAAAGCCGTTGATGAGTGGGCACGCTCGTGAGGCTATGCGCAGTAATGCTCAATAAAAATATAACTTCGATTAACAGAGTGTTAGTCAAATACGGCTAGCCAGACACAAGCCCCCGGGTACTCACGGTTTGCTTGCAGCTCCCCGCAAAGCTGGCAACCGACGCCTTTGTATCGCGAATCTTCCCCCTTGGAGTGTGGCGTGACGGGTGCCTGGGGGCCCTCGTCCGAATTGCCCGTCATTGCTCTCTCCTGGTAGTGTTTTTGCTGGGTCCTCCAGCGACATCAGGCGTCCTCCCGCTCCTTTTGCTCCGCCAGCAATCGGCAGATCGTCGAGATACCCAGATTTAGCCGGCGGGCAATCTCGGGCATGGCGATGCCGCTTTCCTTCAACGCCACGGCTCTGGTCTGCAGCTTGGGACTGCGGAATAAGCGCGACGGTGGCGGTAAGCGCAAGAATGATGCGCCGCCGCCGCGAGCGGGTGAGAAGGCAATAAAATAAGATGATTACTGGATATATCGCCATTTCTCCTGCTCCTGCCCCTAACGTCGCCGTGCCCGGCCAAGGTCAGCACCCGGGCCGCGCCTATAGAGTTTGACGACGGCAGATAACAGAGCGGATGGGAGAGCAAATAAGAAAGCTATGGCGGCGATGCCACAGTCGATGAATTTAGAACCTTAGTAAGTAGTGTCGCGCTTGCTGAAGGGCGCGTAGAGGCTACGGATGTGCTGGAGTCGGGGCGGGGCCGGCAGAAAGGGTTGGAACTTACCGGGCCGGCAATCGGGGGTTGCATTTGATGTCGGCGAGGAGCCGAGCTCTCTGGGAGAGCCCTATTGTTGTCGGTATTGGTGACCATGACGGCGCATTGGGCTGTTCATGCGCAAGCGAATGATGGTCCACCTTACGCGCCGGCGGCGCTCGCAGAATCGCAGGCACAGAAATTTCTAAAGAGCCTGCCGCGCGAGTGGTTCGGGAACATCAAGGCGCGACTGCAAAACCTATGAAGACAAGAATATCGCTAGGCTAGCGCCGGCTTTTGCGGCTTCCGCCGCGCGCTTTCTGCGCGCCTTTGTCGAGGTGCACGGCCACGTAACGATCACGTCTGCCCATCGCACAGCGCAGGAGCAAGCGTGCGTTTGCGAGGGGGAGAGGGTCCGTGTGCCGGGAGGCCCGCATTGTCGCAACCAAGAAGCGCCGGCGCATCGTTAAGCGCGGCACCTCCCGGCATCAGGACGGCATTGCCCTCGATGTGCGCGCCGGCATCGGCACTGACGAGGAATTTGCCTGCCTGCACGAGTTCGCACAGTTCAACCCACAGTTCGGCGTGCGATTTCCGTTGGGCAAGCGCGACCGGCCGCACATGGAGCCGGCTCAATCGAACCACACACCCTTGCGGCTCGCCGCCATCGGTTCGGTTACGCGCCAGGTCACACCGTGCGCCAAGCTCAAAATTATGCTGGTCGATCTCGCCGGCCGACTAGCGGTCGGTACACGGCGCCTCGTGTGCGTCGGTACGTGAACCCCTGTGCATGTCCGATTGTTGCAATCGGTTGAATGCCTAGCGGCTCGCGCGGTACAACTAATCAAAGTGGATTGCACACTGCACGGGGGCCGGCCGTGCCGCGCAAGGTGTTCATCAGCTATCGCCGCGAGGATGCCAAGTGGCAGGCCCGCGAGATTTATCGGGCGCTGACGCGGGTGCTGCCTCACGATAACGTGTTCATGGACATCGACAGCATCGGACCGGGTGAGGATTTCGTGCTCGCTTTGGAACGGTCGTTAGATCAATGCGACATTCTGCTGGCGCTGATCGGCCCTGGCTGGATCGATGCGAGAGACCCCAAGAGTGGCCTCGCCAAACTTGAGAACCCGAATGATTTCGTCCGCTTGGAGATCAACAAGGCGCTCGCCCGAGGCATTCCCGTTGTCCCGGTTCTGCTCGACGGCGCTTCCATTCCTGACAAAGATAAACTGCCCGATGATCTGGAGAAGCTGGCGCTACGAAATGCCGAGTTCGTCGAGCATCGCACTGCCGATACCGACATCGAGCGGCTGATCAAGAAACTTGGGCTGGCGCAATCGCCCCCGCTAAGCAGCCATCCCCACTAGCCGCTGGCGCCAAAATCGGATGAGGAGCTAACTGATGAAGAGCTCAAAGCGCGTTACTCCCGTCCGGACAACGAGAACCCCTAGTGGATTTCGGAAATAGTCAGGCGGAATTGCGCACATTGATAGATGGATACCGCTTTACGAATGTTGAAGCCGCCAGACCCCTTTGGGATATCGACCAGCTCATCTCTGCCAAGGCTCACAGTCGATCTGTTCTCGACCGTATCTTCAAGCGGGCGGAAACGCTCATCAACGGCTCTGGCACCCCGTCCATAAGCGTGCCGACTGGACCGAGGTACAACAGGTATTGCGCGCCATCATGCTGTTCTCGGGCACGGCCAAAGTCAATCGGCGCCGATGATGTCGAGCGCCGTGAGCATGACCTAGACGTATGCCGGCAGGGCGCAGCCACGTAGAGCTTTTCCTCGATGCGTTCAAGTCACCAGCCCTGACGACGCACCGGAAGCCTGCCCTCTTAGGTCACCGCCTCTATCAGCTTGGCTGTGTCGAAATATTTGTAGAACTCGCCCGGAAAGGCGCCTGACAGTCCAACTACCAAACGATCCATCCAGCGGCCCCACCTACGTATTTGCCGATTGGCCCAACATGCAGTGTCAGCATTCGGCGCGGGGTCTACACGATCTGGCCGGGCTGGCCGGTGCAGGCAGAACTTCCCGATCCAAAGGCATTTGCCGCCGCAAGCGAGAACATTCCCGTGCAGGTGATCGCTGAGAAAATAACATGCGGGCCCTCGGCAGAACGCCATCTGGAGGTCATCGGCAAATTTGTCGATGCCGGTTTCGATCACGTGATCCCTGGTACAGATCGGTCCTGATCAGGAGTACTTCGTCGATTTTTTGAAAGAGAATAGCGCCGAAGCTGCGTGAGCGCATGGCCGCGTCAGGAACCGGTCGCCGGGAAGCGACTGCCTAACCCTCCCGCGGCGACACGCGATGCCAAACCAAGCTCGCAGGCAACGTCGCGTGCGCTTTAAAAAGCTGAAACCATAAGCGTAGGCCAAAGTTCCTTGCCACGGCACGCAACCGCGGCCGGCGCCTTCGGCAGCTCTCGCTTGCCAATCTGGGATCGCTGCGACTCTCCACCCTACAAATGCAAATGCGCATCGACAAAAGCGCAACGGGAGTCTCGAGGCGTCTCTCACCCCAGGCGCAACAAAGGCACGACAAAAGCCTGGCACAGCGGCAAGGGCTGACGCGATGGCTGCGCTGCGACACCGCCCGCGGCTCGCGCAAAGGAATGACCTTTCAAAGCCTTAACCCACCACCTCTGCAGTGCACTCGAGACCGGTGCGTTTGCCAAGCGCACAACGGGTGCACCGCACGGCCAAAATCCTCGCAATGAGTGTAAGCGCGGCACTGTGGAGGGCGATCGACTTGGAACCGAGATCGCCGAACCGATATCCGACGATTTTCCCCGCTCAAGGGTGCCGAGACAACGGAACGAGAGGCATCCCTCGCACGTTGGTGCGAACACTAAGGTCATGCCAGACGACAAAGGAGCAATCCGTCCATGTTGAAACTCTCTCGTTCGCTACGGTTGTCCTCGCCTTCGGTGCGCTCTCCGCGCCGGCGCTTGCGGCACCCGCCTCCGGCCTGCAAGGAATTGAAGCTACAACGCCGTCGTCGCTCACCGAACAGGTCGGCTATCGCCGTTGTTGGTGGCGTTACGGGGAGCGGCATTGCCGTTGGGTCGGCGGGTATGGCCCGAGCATCAACCTGCACTTTGGTGGGCGTGATCACCACCGGCGTTATCGGCGCTATGATCACTACTGAGCTACGCTTTGGCTTTCCAACGACGGACCGATCATTCTTGATCGGTCCGTTCGTTTTGCTGGCCCCGGCGCATCCGGTGCGCGCTGAAACCTTTTCGCAGCGGCAGCGGTTGCTCGAGACCCAGTCCGTGGGCGTTCGGGCTCGCGTCCCGGCCCCGCCAAGTCATCTAACGGTTGGCAGAGTTTCGAAGGTGTGGAAGGGCGGCGGTGAGGGCAGCCTCCATTCCAGGGTGGTCGCGCCGACGCCCCATGGGTTGTCCCCGGCAGCCTGATGCCGAATGAGATAGGCATCGATCAATCCGAGCACGAAAACGAGCGTGCCGGCGGCGGTAATGTAAGCCCCATTGAGGACCACCAATTCCAGTAGGCAAAGGCATCGGGATAGTCAGCAATGCGGCGCGGCATGCCTGCCAGCCCCAAAAAGTGTTGCGGGAAGAACAGGACGTTGGCACCGATGAACGTCAGCCAGAAGTGCAGTTTGCCGAGCGTCTCGTTCATCATGTAACCGCTCATCTTCGGGAACCAGTAGTACCAGCCGGCGAAGATGGCGAAGACCGCGCCCAGCGACATCACATAGTGAAAGTGCGCGACAATATAGTAAGTGTCCGTCAGGACGCGATCGACACCGGCGTTAGCGATCATCACGCCGGTCACACCGCCGATGGTGAACAAGAAGATGAAGCCCAGCGCCCAAAGCATCGGCACACGAAATTGGATGGAGCCGCCCCACATGGTGGCAATCCAGGAGAACACCTTGATGCCGGTCGGCACCGCGATGACCATGGTCGCAAAGCTAAAGTAGGCTTGTGCGTCGACACCCATGCCCGACACGTACATGTGGTGCGCCCAAACGATGAAGCCGATGAAACCAATGGCCACCATGGCGTACACCATGCCGAGATAACCGAAGATGGGCTTGCGCGAAAACGTCGAAATAACTTGGCTGACGATGCCAAAGCCCGGCAGGATCAGAATGTAGACTTCGGGGTGACCGAAAAACCAGAACAGATGCTGATAAAGCAGCGGATCGCCGCCGCCGGCCGCATTGAAGAAGGTGGTGCCGAAATTGCGATCGGTCAGCAGCATGGTCAAGGCGCCGGCCAGGACCGGTATCGCCAACAGCAGCAGAAACGCCGTCACCAAGATGCTCCAAACGAAGAGCGGCATCTTGTGCAGCGTCATGCCGGGCGCGCGCATGTTGAAGATGGTGGTGATGAAGTTGATTGCCCCCAGAATCGAAGACGCGCCGGCCACGTGCAGGGCCAAAATGGCGAAGTCGGGTGCCGGCCCCGGATGACCGCTGGTGGAGAGCGGCGCGTAAAACGTCCATCCCGCTCCCACCCCGACATCGTTGCCGGGCCCTCCACCAGCATCGAACCGAGCAGCAAAGTGAAGGACGCCGGGAGCAGCCAAAACGAAATATTGTTCATGCGGGGAAACGCCATATCTGGTGCCCCGATCAGCAATGGCACGAACCAGTTTCCGAACCCGCCGATCAGCGCTGGCATGATTGTGAAAAAAATCATGATCAACCCGTGCGCCGCGACAATCACGTTGTAGGCATGGCCGTCGGCAAAGAGCTGAAGGCCTGGCTGCTCCAGTTCCGCGCGGATCATAATGGAGAGCACGCCGCCGATCAGACCGCCAATCACGGCAAAGGCCAGGTACATGGTGCCGATGTCTTTGTGGTTGGTGGACTCAAGCCAGCGCCTCAGTCCGGAGGGTCGGTCCTGAAGACTTTCCACCGAGGTCTTCGTCATGGCCATCTTGCGCGCCTTCCCACGCCTGGGTTGTGCGGAGCAAAACGCCGATCGATGGCCGGGTTCCCCGCAGAATTGTCGCAGCAAGACGACGGGCGCTGGGCCGTCTCACGCTGAGTGCCCGCACGAACGCCGAGTCCGGTTAGCCGGCGGCGCACCCCGCGAGGATCTGCCGCACTCCGCCGGCTTTGGCTTCGCTGCACGCAAAGGTGCGGCCGCAGCCAAGCCCAACCGTACCGCTTTTGAGTCCCTCGTCAGCGATCAGGTGCAGCGGGCGCAAGCGCCGGGTCGCTGCATGGCGAGATGGATCAGAGTTATCTGGTCTCCGGCAAACGGGTTTCGCTGCGGCTGTGGCAGAAGGAAAAGCCGCAGAAAAAACCGCCCACCAAGCGGGACTATGAAACGGTCGGCTATGTCCTTAGCGGACAGGCCGAACTGGTTATCGAAGGGCAAAACCGTGATGCTTGAGCCCGGGGATTCCTGGCTGGTGCCAGCCGGCGCCGAGCACGCCTACCGTATCTTGAGTGAGTTTACGGCCGTGGAAGCCACCGCCCCCGCGCACGTCCATGGCCGCGACCGCTAAGCGGCCCAGCCCAAAAGCACGCTGCACGAGCAAGTGATCGATCAACAGCGTGTCAGGATGCGCGAGGTGTTGGTGCAGCGCCTGTTGTGCTCGGCAAACTCGGTTCGGCCGAAGCGCCCAAGCGCGGAGGTTCTTGTCCTCCATCACCGCCAGCAGACCGAGGTGATGGTGCGCCGGCTGTCGCCAACGTCGACAAAGCTCGCATGGATCTTGGTTTTGACGTTGCGGGCGGCCAGCCGGAGCGCAACAAACACGGGCAGCACACGCCCGGTCGAGCCGTTGCCACCGCCGGCACGGAAGGCGTGGCGTAGGCCGCGAGCAAAATCGACCAGGACGGATGTTCCGGGTAACGCGCGCAGGAGACGATCATGATCCTGGAGTGCAATGCTTCCCGCCACCATCTTTCTTTGCTGGGCATCCGTCATTTCATCAACACCAAGCGCTCGTGTGCAAAATCAAACGAGCCGTCCCACAGGTCGGGACTGAGGGCATCGCCGGCCGCGATTTTGACGTTGCTAAGCCCGCGACGGGTGGCTTCGGCACAGGCCATGGCGAAAAAGCGCGTTTCGCACTCAAGACCAACGACGAGGCCCTCAGACCCAACCCGCTCGGAGAGCAGATCCTGAATAGATCCGCGACGCGCCATCCGGCTTGGATCGCAGGACCCGGGCCCGTCGACGGGCAGGCCACCACCATCAAGCCCGACACCCGAGCACAAGAGGTCTTCGGGCGCGGCAGCTAGCTGCGACAAATGTAGCTGACAGTCTTGATCCGCCCCTCGGTCAGGTTGCGCACCTGATTGCGGGTCATTTGCACGAAGTCGTCGCCGAGCAAGGTGCGCAAAGTCAGCGGCGGCGGTTGCGAGGCGGACAGGCGTGCCGCGGCGTCCCTGAACCAAGCCCCGCTCTCCTCACTGGAATCGACCTCAGCCAAGATCCGGAAGCCGCTCGCTAGCAAGAGGTCGCGCATTTGGGCAGGGGTTGCGAGATGGCTCGTCGCCGGATCACGCGCCCATGGCACGGGAAAAAGCACCTCGCCGCCCTCGCCTTGAAGCACATCATAAACGGCAAATATGCGCCCTGGCTTGAGGGCCCGATGTGCACCAGCGTAGAGCGTGTCCTTGGCGGCGATGTTCATCGCTACATGGATCGTCATGGCCGCGTCGAAGGTCGCTGCCCCGTAGGGCAGCGCCGTGGCGTCTCCCTGGGCGAAGCTCACCTTCTCCGCCAGTCCCACCCAACGCGACATGTCCTGGGCCGCGGCGCAAAACTCAGGAGTTAGATCAATACCGGTGACCGAGCAGCCATAGACTTCCGCCAGCGTCCGCGCCGGGCCGCCGAGGCCGCTGCCGATGTCTAGGACCCGCGAGTCGGGGCCGATCTCCATGCGGCTGGCCAACTCCAAGGTGGCCTTGCGGCCGCGAATGTGAAACTCATCCAGCGAGGACAGGTCGGCGGTCGTAATCTGGCCAAGCTCCTTGCCGGCGGCGCGCAGCCGCTCGGCGATCGTCTTGGCCAGCGCTTCGGTGCTGCCGTAGTGCGCTTGCACCTTGTCTTGCATGCTGATCTCCTCGCCAGGGGTTGCCGCCCCGCCACCGCAAGGGACGTCGACGCCGCCGCGGGCTAGATTAACCCTGATTGTGGCCGCGGCGATCACATTACCCCAGGTTTCCATCTCGACCTTGATGCGCTCGGAAAAATTGTTCAGAGCGTGCTGCCGATCGGCTCATAGCCGAGCGCCTCGAGGCGCGCCGCCATGTCGCCTTCCATAATCGCCACGATTTCACCGGTTGAGCCGCGTGACGACATCCTTGGGCGTTCCGTTGGGAACCAGGACGCCACCCAACTGTCGCCCAAAATGGCCGGATGACCAATGGTCGGCACCTCCGGAGAGTGCCCGAGCGTGTCTTGCTCGTTACGGCGAGCGCCCGCAATTTCCCGTCCCTGATGTGCGGCGATGCGATCGCCGGAGAGCCAAAGCCAATCGGCGTATGCTCCCCGACCACCGACACCATCGCCGGACCGGCGCCGCCGAACGGAACGTGGGCGAGCGCATCGGCTCCACCCTGAGCTTGGTCTCGGCAGGCCTCGGCATTTCCTGCGTCCCTCGTCGCTGCAGCGCACGTCCATGGACGGCGTCAGTCCATCGGCGGCGCAAAGGCGCCGCGCAACCAAAGGCCCTGCTGAGCCCCGCCTCGCGCCGAGGCGATCCGTCGGCGGTGGTCCGACAGTTCCTGGGGATCGTGCGGAAAGTTGCAACCGAGTTTGCCCAACCCTGAAACAATTTGGGCGACCAGGTGGGCAGGAATGCCCGCGCTCGGCTAAACTATGCCGCCCGGCACGGCGGTAAAACACCTTCGATGACGGGCGCGGCCTCGCTCGGCAAACGCGCCCGTCTACCGTAAGCCGGCGCGAGCAAGTCGCGGCGGGCCTCGCCGCCACAGTGTCGCTTTTGGAGTTCGACCGCTATGGACAACCCGCGTGTGCATGACCGAAACGCTGACCAGGCGGCCTATTGGAATGGGGCTGCGGGCCGCCGCTGGATCGATCGCCAGGAAACGCTCGATCGCGTCCTCAATCCAATCCAAGAGCTCCTACTGGCACGGGCAGGCATCCGCAAGGGTGAGCGCATCGTCGACATCGGCTGTGGCTGCGGAGCAAGCACGATCGAGCTCGCCGGGCGCGTGGGGGCGCAGGGCCGGGTGATGGGGGTCGATATCTCCGCGCCCATGCTGGCACGCGCGCGCGAGCGCGCGCCGACGGACTCCCCTTGGCCTTCGTCGTTGCCGATGCCACCGTGCACGCGTTCGAGGCCGGCGGTGCCGATCTGATATTTTCCCGGTTCGGTGTGATGTTCTTCGCCGATCCCACGCTGTCTTTTCAGAATATGCGCACGGCACTGCGACCCGGCGGTCGGCTTGCCTTTGCCAGCTGGCGCGAGCCGCGGCAGAACTCCATGGATGCTTCTGCCGTTGCAGGAAGCCTACAAACATGTTCCGCGCCTGCCCGAGATCGGCCCTGAGGACCCCGGACCATTTTCGTTTGCCCGCGAGGCGCGCGTGCGCCGGATCCTGAGCGAGGCCGGCTTTTCTTCGATTGCCTTGGAGGGTGTCGATCTTGCGCTCGACCTCGCCGTCGGGCGAGGGCTCGATGCCGCCGTCGCCGGCGCTCTCGAGATCGGGCCGGTAAGCCGCGCGCTTGAAGGCCAACCACCCGAGGTTATGGCACGCGTGCAAAACTCGATCCGAACGGCCCTCGCATCCTACCAAAAGGCGAAACCGTTCCGCTCCCGGCCTCGGTCTGGATTGCCACCGCCCTAAGTCCCTAAAGGGTGCGGTCGGCGCCCGCCAAGCTGCAAGCGTCAGGAACGCCCGCGGGCCAGCTGGCACGTACCTCGCAGCCGCACGCGCCAAGGCTGCGGGGCAAAAATCTCGACCGCGGTTGTCGGCCTGCCAACGCGCCATTCGTCATTGCAACAAAGGTTTGGGCTGGCTGCCGTTCCCCCGGCGTGACCTCGACCGTTGGTTTGCCGACGCCGACCGCGGCAGGGCCAGAGAAAGGCACTGGCGGGGATCGGCGCGCACCCGCAAGCCTTTGCCTCTTCGCCGCTGCCGATTTCGGCACGACGTTTCCAGGGTTTCTCCCGATCGGGCGCCGGGCGCGCGCCCGCTAAGATCGTATGACGACGGAGAAACGAGCACGCCTGGCACAGCACAGATCACGTTTCCCGTGCGGGGCGCGCTCGAAAACAGATTGGCTGCCATAGCGGACCCCTCCGCCAAACTGGCGGCAGCAGGACGCAATTGCCATTGCCATGAACTCTTCATCACTTAGCCTGACAGAGGATGACTGTGTCCCTGAAGTCGCCGGCGCGCACGCCTTCTGGAGGTTTTGCACGCCCAAGCTTTCGGACTGTCGCAGCGAGGATCACGAGCGCCTGGTGGCCCGGCCCGGTTTCATCTCCGGTCCGCGTGCGGCCAACGCCTAACAACAAGCGTGGGCGAGGTTCAGACCTACCTGTTTGAAGCGAAAGGACGCCAGCGCCGCCAGCGCGCTCTTGGTGCATGGGTGGACCGGCGAAGCCGCCTTCATGTGCGCCTTTGCCGAGTATTTGTGCCGTCGCGGCGTACGATGCGTACTGCTTGATCTTCCCGCCCACGGGCAAAGCGCCGGTCAGCAGACCAACCTGATGGACTGTGCGCAAGCGGTGCACGAAATAGCCCACGCACTAGGGCCCATCCGCTTCGCCATCGGCCATTCGGTTGGTGGTCTGGCGGTCCTGGTTGCTGGCGAAGGCCGGCATCCCCTGCCGCACCCGATCGCGTTTGAGGCCTACGTGCTCATCGCGGTACCAGACCGTTTCACCGATGTCACCCGGCGCTTTGGCGATGATCAGGGCCTGTCGCCGGCGGCCCTCGGCGCTTTCGAGCGCCGGCTCGAGCGACTGGCCCAGCGCAAGATTGCCGATTTTACCGGCAGCAATTTTCTGGCCACCATCGATCGTCCAAGCTTGCTGCTGCACGCCCGCGACGATCAAGAAGTGCCTTTTGCCGATGCCGAACGCATGGCGGCCGCGGTCCCCGGCGCGCAGGTGCACGCCTTGGACGGCCTGGGCCATCGCGCCATCCTCTATGCGCCCCCGCGGTGCGCGCGCTGCGGCATTTCTTGCGCGCTTCCCCTGAGGGGTGGGCCGCCACGCCGACCTACCTGACCGGGCCGACCCGGGCTGGCCCGCCTTGTCATGCGTTGTTCCGACAATGGCACGGCATAGCGTCACTCCTCGGGGCCACGCCGCCAATTGCATGGCGCAGCGGCATGTGAAACTTCCGCAGGGGTGAGGCATTGCTCGCGCACGCCACTTTTGATTTGGCAACACCTCGTCACCGGACCGTTGACATGCGATCGCTGGCAGCGCGCCGGCGCATTCCCCTTGCCATCGCGCCTGAGCTTGTTCGAAGCGCGACCGCGCACGGGAGACAATGGCGGCAAGCTTGTAAGGCAGCCTGCCTCATTTTCATTATTTGCCAAACGCCAGCGGCGTGTCATCGGGTCGTGGCCGGCAACCAACGCCATGGCGCAACGCCTCGTCGTTGGCGGCTCACTCAAACGGGTCGAGCTGGGCCTGCACCTTCTTGGTCAGGCCGACGCGGACCAGCCGGTAGGACGCCTTGAGGCGGTGGCGCAACTCGTCTTCGGGTGTTCCCCACGGCAGGTTAATCCAGGAGCGGTGGAAGTAGGGCGCCTTCACGCCGACGCCCGCCTCAATCAGCATTTCTGCGGTTTCGATGCTGTCGGTCTTGACCGGAAACGCCTCGGCATGACCGCCCCTGATACAGGCAAACATTTTGCCGCCGACCTTCCAGGCGTCGTGCCCACCACCCCGAGGGTCGGACACCTCGGCTCCCGGAAAGGTGCGGCAGATGGCATTGACAATCTTGCGGCTCATCGCTCCCCTTAGAGGCTGCTTCCTCACGGCATAGATGCCCATCGCCCGCCCCATTGCCCGTCGAGAGACATCGCAACGCTCCGCGTCGTGCATCCCAAGCAGCCTAACGTGCCACTGGCGCGCTTTTTTGACCGCCGCCCACAAGCGTTTGCCCAACCATAAAAAATCAAGGTCAAAACGAAGGCCCGAGGCCCTTCACGGGCAGCGTTTATTTTGAGTTCCGAATGCGGAGGCTAGCCGATCCGCTTCTGCCATTTTGCGCCTGCCGCGCCCAATCCGCACCGGAAAGGATCTCGCAATCTCGACCTGATCGTCTTTCCTGAACTGCAATCGCGACTGGTCAGTCATCGAGGAGGCCTGCCATGGGAACGACGTGCACCAGCTTGCATGTGCTGCGCTAGACGCTTTCCTCGCCGCCCTCAAGAAGGCCTACGAAAATATTGGTTTTGCCCCGACGGCGGAGCTTTGCGGCTGCGGGCCTCAAAGGGTCATCGTCTCCGACGATGGATCGCAGCAGGTTCGTGCGCGGTGCAACGACAGCGACAATGCCATGATCGACAGCGGCCAGTTGAAGAGAGCTGGCGGTTGTCCTCTCAAACGCCTGAAGTCCGTTGCCGTCCTCACCAGCGTCTATGATAGCGACCATTTCGAGTTCATCAGTTTTTCACAACGGCAAGCAGGTCGATGCCGCCGTCAGCGACCCCGACGATCACAGCGGCGGGCTAAAGATCCTTCGGCCAAGCGGCGCGCCGCCACTCCTGGGCCAATCTGTTCCTGACACCGGATCTGCTCCGTAGCCTGCAAAGGTCGGCGAGCACGGCGACCTTTGATCCGAGCTCCATTGCGGACAAGCAACGCGCCTTCGAACAGGGATTGGCACGCGCGAACGGCGGGCGCCTCTTGCGGAGGACGGCCTCGCGGCCTGGTGCGCGGCGGCTGGCCTTGCTGCCTCGCGAGCTCTGTCCGCATTCGAGGAAGCGTGGATGGCGAGAGATCGCCCCTGTGCAGGCCGGGATCGCCCACTCGGATGGCTTCCCGAATTCGATCTCTACGAACGCTATAATGAGACGCTCTACGAAGCTGCCTCCGACATCGATTGGTTTCGCAGCGGCCTTCAACGGCATGCTCACGAGCCGGGCCTGAGCGCACGACGCCTGCGCTTCTCGCGCCCAGGCTCTGGCTCGGCGAGGGAGCTCGCCGGTGCGATCGACGCCAGCAAGCTCAACTCGCTGTTGAGGTCGAGCAAAAGCGCCTCGACGCTGCGTATCGTCTTGCGCGCCAACGCCAGCCTCGGTGACCAGGAGGCTGCTTTGCAACCCATTCTTCCCAAGGCGGTGCCGCCCACACCTTGAATAACCCATCAGTCCTCATGACCCGGGGTCTTCTTTCCGGCCCACGGCGACTTTGCCTCGGCCGGTTCGATTTACCTCCATGTCCCCGACGAGCTGGCACGAGACCCACGGCCGAGGCCGGTCGCCCCCGTAAGACCTATGTGGTCAACAGCGACCTCTCGCTCTTTAATACCGTCACCTACTTTCTGAACGATCCGAGGTCTCCTACAGGCCTTAGGAGCGGCGAAAGGCCGCCACAGTCAGGGACATGACGATGCGGGCCAGCCCTCCAACCGCTAACCCCACAAGGCCCTCAGCCGCCGCGGTCACAAGCCAGGAAACGACCGTGGCGCCCACCGGGGTAGACTTTCGAACCACCTCGGAAACGCTGTCGATGAGGTGCTCCGGCCCGTCGATGCCAAATTCGGCAAGGCCATGCAGAAGAATACCGCCACCAACCCAAAGCATCGCCAACATGCCAACAAAACTTAAGAACGCAAGCAAAGCGGGCATGCTATGGACCACTGTCCGGCCGATGAGGCCCGACAATCGCCCATCACGCTGTGCCAGAGCGAATACCGATGTCATCGGCTTTGACGATCAGGGCCACCGTTCCGTAGACGCCAGCCGTGACCAAGACGGCGACGAGGGCCAACGCCAGCGCGCGCGTCACGAAATCCTGGCGTTTCGATGCTGGCGAGCGCGATGGCCGACGATCTCTGCCGAGAGGACGAAATCGGTGCGAATGGCGCCGGCAACCTTGGCCTCTTCCAATGCCGTCGCGTCGAGCGCGGACGGCGGGACCGGGTCAGCCGCGGCGTGGTGCATTGCGCCCAGCATATGCGCTACTTTTTCTGCCCCTCGAAACACAGGTACAATCCCCCGAGCATCAGCAGCGGGTGATGGCCTGTGGCCACAGATAGCTCAGCAGGAGGGCCACCGGTAACAGGATCAAGAGCTTGTTTTTGAGCGAGCCGACCGCGATCCGACCCACGATCGGCAGCTCGCGGTGAGCGGCAAGGCCCGTGACGTAGCGCGGCGTAACGGCCGCGTCGTCGATGACGACGCCGGCCGCCTTGGCACTGGCGCGCGCGGCCTGCCCTGCGGCATCGTCGATCGTAACGGCGGCGAGCTTCATCAACGCCACCACGTCATCCAATAGCGCAAGAAGCCCGCCGCTCATTCATGCATCCAAAGTTTGTGGCGCCTCGTGAAGCGCGGATCGGACTTTCCCTTGCAGCAATCCTCGCACGATCGTGGCTCTGGATGGCCGATTTGGCAACGCCAGGCCGCCGCCAGTGCCAGCCCCAGGCGCCCAAGGCGCAGGGAGGCGCGGGGAGGTGGATCCAGAAGCGTTGCGCAGCCATGACCATCATCGGCAGACACCCCAGCCCTCTGCCCAAGCCATAGATGTGGTTGAGCCGGAGGCAAAAACCAGGGCGACTTTTCGACCCCGCGCTCGCACGTCCCCTTCCCTACAGTGATCCAACCACTCTTGCCGACCGCTGCAAAGTCGGGCAAAAGCGGCCCATCTCACGAACGCCCGTGCGCGATGGGAGCCGGCATGAGCGGAATTGCCGTTTTCAGCGGAAGCGCTCATCCTGAGTTAGCGCAGGAAATCTGCGGTCATCTTGCAGTCCCGCTGCTGCCCTGCAAGCTGGAGCGCTTTGCCAATGACTGCCTGGCCGTCCAGCTGCAGGCGAACTGTCGCGAGCGCGACGTCTTTCTCATTCAGCCGCTGGTGGCACCCGTTCAGGAACGCACGTTCGAGCTTTTCTTGATGTTGGACGCGGCGCGGGGAGCATCGGCCCGTCGGATCACGGCCGTCATACCTCGCCATTACGCCTACGCGCGCTCCGACAAAAAGGATGCGCCAAGAATATCCATCGGCGGGCGGCTGGTTGCCGATCTTCTCGTTACCCTCAGGCGCCAATCGCGTGCTGATCGATGACCTTGCACTCGCCGCAGGTGCACGGCTTCTTCAGCATACCTGTCGATCACCTCCACGCCCTGCGTGAGCTGGCCCAGCACTTCCGCCAATACGATTTTGTCAAACGGCGTCGTCGTCTCGCCAGACCTTGGCAATGCCAAGCAGGCGGCGCGATTTGCGCAGTTATTGGGCACGACCGTGGCGGCGGGCGCCAAACAACGCTTCAGCGACGACCGCGTCAAGATCGGCTCGATTATCGGCGACGTGGCCGGTCGCGATGTCATCGTCCTGGACGACGAAATCGCCAACGTGGTAGCACCGTACTGGAGCTGCTGGAGCGCTTGCGCGAGCTGAAGGTCAAGTCGATCCGCATCGCCTGTACGCACGGCCTTTTCTCTGCGGGTGCCCTGCAGCGCCTCAGCGCGCAGCCCGACGTCAGCGAAATCGTTTGCACAAACACCGTCCCCATTGCGGTCAATAGCCGCGTCGCCAAACTGACGGTGCTGTCGATTGCGCCGGCGCTCGCCGGAAGCGATCCGTCGCATTCACGACGGCCAGTCCGTGAGCTGCCTTGTTCGGCCCGCATTAGCCGTCACGCTCCCAACCGTTGCGTGCAAGCGGCCGGCAGTATCCGTTCTGATCCGTCCGCTGGTCGCGCAAGCTTGGAACACAATCACCCGCACGGCACCCGCACGAGGTTCGAACCCTCAATGCGGATCTCCATCGGGCACCCGCATGGCCCTCAGGTCTCTTCGCCGGGCGATGCCACTGGTATCTACCGATCGTGGACCTTCAGGCTCGGAGCGCAGGGTTGGCGAGCCGAAATGTTAGGGCACGTTCACGCGGAACGCCCGCAGGACTGCCCCAGTGACAGGATACGCCTCATGCGCTGGCTGATCTCGGCAACGATTGGGGTCCTGCTCGGCTTGGCGCCGCCGGCCATGGCCGCGCAAACACCCTTGAGGGAAGCTGGACGGCGGCCGCAGCCGAGCGCGAGGGCAAAGCCGACAATGACGTGGTGGGACATCGGCTGTCGGTTGCCGGCAAGGGCTTCAAGGTCAGGTCCAAGGACGGCAAGCTTCTCTCTCGCAGGACGCCTCCGAACCGATCCCGCATAGCAAGGCCGGCGACCGTCGACTTCGAGCACAAGGAAGGGGCCCTGCAGGGCAAGGCCTGGAAGGGCATATACGTTCTCGACGGCGACACCCTGAAAATCTGCGACAATGCCGCAAACCTGGCAAAGGGGCGGCCCTGCCGCCTTCGAGGCCAACAGCGGATCGGGCTACGTCCTGATTACATTCCGGCGCGCGAAGCCTTGATCGTCGCCGGCCCGATGCGGCGGCAGTCTATCTGGAGTCCGGCGCCGCCACCGCGCCCGGAGCCAATGCTGCGCTCAGCCGTTCCACCTCCCCGCTGAACCACCCTCAGGGGCGCGGTGGCCGCAAGCCGCAAGGTGCCGTGTCTCACACAAGGTCCGGTCGCGCGCGAAGTTGTGGGCAATGCCCAGACGACACGCCGCCCAAATCGGTCGGCCTCGACGGCTGCGATCCATCTTGCAGGTCCCGCAAACATCAAAAGGGATCACCGATGTGTGACCCCACCTTTTTTATGCGCAGGCACAATGGCGACATGCTCGCAGGCGACGCAGTTCGCCCTATAAGGAGATTGATCATGAAGCCCATCATTCCGGCACTTGTTGCCTTGTCGCTGCTGGCGGCGATCGCCGCGCCGGCCGCCGCTCTACGACCCGAGCGATGGGGGCCACCAACCTACTGGACGCCGCACGATCGCCCCTCCGGGCTCTCTCTCCCGGCTAGCGCCTGCGACCCGCGGCGGGTGTCCCACCCCCGCGGGCAGGCTTTGCCTTTGCGATCTGATAGCGCCTGGGCCGACACGGAGAGAAGGCTTTCTTGCCTGCCGCTGTCGTGCCAGAAACTCCCTGTGGCTGCCGGAGGGCAATTTCGCAGTTCCCGGGGGCTAAACTCGGCGTCGGCCGGGTACCTGAGCGCCAGGGGGATTGCCATGCGCATCATCGACGTGTGTGAGGTCGCCAAGCCGATCACGCTTCACCGATCCGCAACGCCTATATCGATTTCTCTCAAGATGACGGCGAGTCTGGTGGCCATCGTCACCGATGTCGTGCGCGACGGCCGTCGGGTCGTCGGATACGGTTTCAATTCGAACGGCCGCTACGGCCAGGGTGGCCTGATCCGCGAGCGGTTCCGGGGGCGCATCCTTCAGTCTGCCCACGGCGAGCCTCCTCAACGCGGCCGGCGACAATTTGGATCCGCACAAGATCTGGACCGCCATGATGACGCAACGAAAAGCCCGGCGGCCATGGCGAGCGCTCCGTTGCCGTCGGCACGCTCGATATGGCGGTTTGGGATGCGACGGTGCCAAGATCGCCGGCAAACCCTTGTTCCGGCTGTTGGCCGAGCGCTAAGGGACGACAAGGCCGATCCGCAGGGTCTCTCGTCTATGCCGCCGGCGGCTACTACTACCCCGGCAAGGACGACGACACGCGCTGCACGCGGAAATGCGCAGCTATCTCGACCGCGGCTACACGGTCGTGAAGATGAAGATCGGCGGCGCGCCGATCGCCGAGGACCGACGTCGCATCGAGGCCGTTCTGGTCGAAGTCGGATGCGCAGGGCGCAACCTCGCGGTCGATGCCAACGGCCGCTTCGACCTCGAAGCAGGCATCGCCTACGCCAAGATGCTGCGCGACTATCCGCTGTTCTGGTACGAGGAAGCCGGGCGATCCGCTCGACTACGCACTGCAGGCCGCGCTGTGCGGAATTCTATCCAGGCCCGATGGCGACCGGGAGAGAATCTCTTCTCGCATCAGGACGCCCGCAATCTGCTGCGCTACGGCGGCATGCGCCCGGACCGCGACTGGCTGCAGTTCGACTGCGCCCTATCCTACGGCTTGGTCGAGTATCTGCGCACGCTCGACGTGTCGTGACACAATCTGGCTGGTCGCCAGCGCGCTGCATTCCCGCACGGCGGGCACCAGATGTCGCTCAACCATTGCCGCCGGCTTGGGCCTCGGCGGCAACGAGAGCTATCCCGATCTCTTCCAGCCCTATGGCGGCTTTCCCGACGGTGTGCGCGTCGAGAACGGCTACATCGCTCATGCCCGAGCTGCCCGGCATCGGCTTTGAAGCCAAGTCGGACCTCATTACGGTCATGCGCGCCTTGGCCGAGATGACGTTAGGCTTGACGCGCCGGCACGCCTCGCCTTCAACTCGTCAGCCCTCCACCAGCTGCGCCGGCGAATCGGGTCTGCAGCAGCCACATCACGATGACCAACGTTAGGACCGAGGCGAGCGTGCCGAACACCGGACCGGCCGCCTTGGGCTGGTTCACCCGCAACGCGCGGCCTGATGTGGGCCCCCATCGCTGCGCCTTACGCCCCAGCGCGGCCGCAGCGGGCAACCTCGCCACTCAAGACAGCCTCTCGGCGTGCACGTCTCAGGGCGTCTCCCGACCATTTCTGAGATAACTTGACGCCAAGCGCGCGCCGGGCCGTCCGCAACTCCTTGCTGCCAATCCAATCCGCCGGGATCACGATGCGGCAGTCCACCCCTTCCGCGGCGAACGCCAGATCGACGGCGCCGCCGAGCTCATAGGGGATCAGGTCGCAAATCACGCTGGTGCCATAGCCGGGGTCGTCGGCGCGACCACCGAGGGACCACCCTTCTCCTGCCACTCCAAGAAAACCGCCCGTCGACGCGCTGCCGTTCAAGCCGCAATGCCAGCGTACGGACACGTGGCCCGGCTCCGTCGAAGCGCACCATATTTGGCAGCGTTAGTTGCGAGTTCGTGCAGCACCATCGCCATCGCCCGCGTCGCTTCGGCTGCAAGGAACACCTGCGGTCCCTCGACCGTCTGGGTTCCGTTCCGTACGCCATGGGGCCAGTTCGCCATCCACGAGTTCGGCGAGGCTGGCTCCCTGCCAGCGACCGCGGCTCAACAGGGCATGGGTGTGTGGCCATCGAGTGAAGGCGGCGCGTGAGCGCATCGGTGAACTCCAGCACCGAACCGCTGCTCTCGCGCGTGGCGCTGCACGATCGCACGGCGACACAAGAGAGCACGTTCTTGACCCGGTGGTCGAGTTCCGCAATGAGCAAGCTCTGGTGCTCCTGCGCCCGCTTGTGCTCGGTAATATCGCGCGTTAATCCTTGAGCCGCACGCAGCATCCAGCCGCATCGAACTCGCCTCTTGCCGTCTCCCTCGAGCCACACCTCCCTGCCGTCCGGGCGAATGTAGCGAAAATCGATTGCATAGGAGGGACTGTCCGGACGCAGCGATGACATGAGAGCCTTGACGTGAGGGCGATCGTGCGGGTGCACGGCCGCCAGGAAATCGCCGAGGACGACTGGGCTCGCTACCACGCGCGAAACCGAGAATTTCCGCGGCGTTCTGGCTGCGATGGGACAAGTCTGTGCCGGCGTCCCATTCGAAGGCCATGACCTCGCCCGGCGGCAAGGGCCTCCTGCAGCCGCGCCTCGCCTTTCATTGAGCCCTTCGGTTTTGCGCCGATGCCGCTCCTCCGCTCCGGCCGCGTTCGGCAATTTCGCCGCGGGCCGCTCGCAGCAGGCGCGCATTGTCGACGGCGCTCGCCGCATGCGCTGCCACCGTCGCTTGACGATCTCTTCCGCCTCCTTGCCAAAGGCCGCCGGCTTGTCGTGGCCGAAGAAAGACCGCCATGCACCTCGCCGGGATTGCGAGATCACGGGCACCGCAAGGTAACTGACGACCGGCAAGTGGCCTTTCGGCATGCCGAAGTGGGGCCCGCTTTTGCCATGGCGCGGATCGGCGCGAACATCGTCGCAACGAACGATGCCGGTACCCCCAAAGGTAGGCTGGAAGATTGCGGTGTTGCGCGGCAGGCCGAAGCGAGCAAAGGCCTCGCGCGCGGCGCACCCGAGAGCGTATAGAGCAAGTACCGTTCGCCCGTGTTGTCGGTCACGTTGTCAGAAGAAGGCTCCAAACTTCAGCGCCGCTGAGTTCGGTGGCGATGTCCGTCACGGTTTGGACGATGCGCTCCAGGTCGAGGTCGGTGGCAATAGACTGGGATGACAGACGATTGAACGTCTCCAGTCGACGCGTCTGATTGCGTAGGGCGTCTTCGGCATGCTTGCGGGCGGTGACATCGACCTGTTGCACCAATTCAGCCAAGACGTCGACGAGCGGATCACCGGCGGCGATGCGGGCGAGCGCGTGCCGCTGGCTGTCGAGCAACACTAACGACTTTGACCTGGTCGCTGTCATAGGGGTCAGTGCGGTGCATGAGGTGCCCCGGGCCACGTCCGCGCAAAACCGCGGGCCAAATCTGGCCCATTTCAGGATATCCGCAAGATGACAGCAGCCTTCTTAGTTAACCTCACCAGAACAGCGAGCATTTGCCGGCATGCCCATTCCGCTCAGCATCCACGACCACTTCCCGAACTATGATCCCGTGGCCGCGCGCCCCGCGCCTGCCGACCGGCAGCCCAAGCCCAATGCCGGTCATGGCCATCATGGCGCAGCCGGTGCTCCCCAGGCTGCTAGGTTGCCGCGGCCGCCTATCTGAACCTCGAAACGCGCTCGGCCTTTTCCAGAATAACCCTGGCGCTATCGGCCGCCACGGTGCCGGTCGGTTCGCCCTTGTACAGGACCCGCGGGTTCGACCAGAAGGGTAATGCGCGGGCAGCCACCGCAGCTTTCATTGTAACTCATGATGTCGCGCCACTTGTCGCCATTGACATAGCCATGCCCATAGGCCATCGGCACGTTGTTGGCATCGGTCGCGCGATCGTGCCGAATCCCAAGATGTGTCCGATCTCGTGGGCGATCCGACATGGAGACGGTGACGCAGGCGTGATGCACGACGAAGTAGGCTTCGTCGGACCTAGGACCCACCCGTGTCGACAGTCCGCAGCCCCTGGGATTATCAATCACCAGACCAACAACGTCCCGCGCGCTTCTCGTTGCGCAACCGCTGCATCGTCCTTGAACGGTCCAAGCCCGTCAACCATGGTATAAAGATGGGTAAACTGATCATCCGCTGAGCCGTCATAGTTGATGGCCTGCGTATGCACGAGCCGCAGCTTGATATTGCCGAGCCCGCTATTCCTGAAGGTCTCCGTTGGCGTCTCGTCAATTGCGACCGCCAGCAAGTCGGCAGGGTCGCGCACGTAGCGGCGGGCCACGTTCGGGGTATAGAACATCATAACATCGATGGTGATGTACGCCTTTGCTTCCAAGGCTTGCCGATCGCCATCGGCAAAAGCTGCGACGGCTGGCTCGACGCGCCGCTTGGCTGCTACTTTCCGGTTCGGCATTGGCGCTGTCGCGCGGCGGACGTTGGCGACGGATGGTCGGGTAATACCAGTTCCCGCCCTATTTCCGCGAAGGCATGCAAACCGCCGCCCAAATTCTCAATGGCGAAGATGGTGCCGTCATAGGCGAAATACCCGGCCAATACCGCGTTGCCCCAGACCATGAGTGCGGCTCGCTCGCCGGTCTCCTTGACGATACCTCGCCAGGAAATGCTGCCGTCCTCGCGCGCGAAGCGAGCTCGTTCGCAGCAGGGTAGATGCTACCGTCACGGAACGGCAGCACAATCTCAGCGCCAACGGGGTCGCTCGGCGCCCTGCCGAATTGCACCTTGTCGGAGGCAATGGATTTGCCGACCTGCTCGATCCAGCGCGCGCTCGTCGGGCGCCAGGGCCATAGGCTCAGCGCCAGGTCGGCTCAAGCCGACGAGAGGAGGGATAGGGCAAGCATCATCGCAGCAACTTGCAGCAAATCCCCAAAACCCCGCAACAAACCCAGCACCGTTCATCACCACCCCCAAGCTGCTCACCGCATTGGCGCGCTATCCCCTTAGATCTTTCCGCCAAGATGCGGCATCGGGCGAAACCCCGAGTGATCCGGCAGCGCCTGTGCCCGCGCGCGCGATCGGTGGCGCTGGCAATCACCTAATCTGGTGGGACACTCATGGTGTTCATGATTGGCCTCTGTGCCGCGGCGTGCGGCTTTCCACGCTCTCCCGTTTCTGGGGAAGGCTGCCCGAAGCCGCACGCGCGGTGACGGCGATCGCCACCGATCACTCAATGGCCCAGTCTCATGGGCGAGGATTCAGGCAGGCGAGGATCAAGCGCCAGGCCCCATCTCGCCGGCACAGGGTCATGGCTTCTTCGCGGCCAGACAGCCGAGCCCGATCAAAGTGCTGCGCGACGGCGACGTCCAGCGGCGTATGCGGCTCGGCACCCAGCACGGCGGCAAGGCGCGCCGCCGTCGCATCCTAACGGGTAGGGCGCCACAGATAGCACATTTCCGCAAGCTCCCGAAACAACGGCGACGACGGGAGATAGCAAGCGCATCAGACCCCAGGGGCATGGCGGCGACCTTGATGCTTGCATTGCCGGCAGTTCTGCGGATCGCTTCGATCATTTCGGTGCCGTCCGCGTCCCAATGGCCCGTCATATGGAAGACGGCATAGGCCTCAAGCTCCTCGGATTTTCCAGGAGACGGACCATTGTCTCGGCCAACATCGGGAAGGTATGCCCACTGGTGACCAACGCCGTGCATGCCCGGATAGGTAATTTTCGTAACGGGCTTTCTCGGCTTCACGAGCGCTTGCGAGAACCAGTTATTGGCGGCGCTCGGCCCGAACGTAATCGCCGGGCGCGAACGATCAAGACCCTGGCACCCGCCGCTGCCGCCGTGCCGGAGGCGCCGCTCCATCTCGGCGCGGATCCGTCCCTTGGCGGTGACAGGGTTTTGCGAGGATCCTCAGTGCGGATTGGGCAGCGCGTCCGGTCCGAAATTGTAAACCGTCCCGGGCAGCACAATCCGTGCGTCGTTGGTCCGCGCGGCGGCGATGCTGTTGTCCAGCATCGGCAGCACCAGCTTGGCCCAGTTGCGGTAGCCGGGCGGGTTCACGGCATAGCATGATGACGGGATTGACCGGCAGCAGCCGCGGCGACATCGGCGGCAGACATGGCATCACCTTGCACCCAGAACCACCCCAGAGGTGCGGCTCGCAGGGGCCAGATCGTCGGGTTTGCGATTGAGAGCGCGCACGCGCCACCCGCTTGCAAACAACCAGCCTGGCCACCTCGCCGCCGATACCCCTGTGGCGCCGAGGATGAGAGCTGTCCGTTCGCTCGTCACGCGCGCCTCCCTTTGCTGATCGGATCGGAGGCTGCAGCCCTGTCCAAGGGCAGCGCCTATCGGAACCGCGGTCGTTACCGCCCGATCGCCTTGGCGTCGGACCAAAGAGCCAGGTCGACCGATCAACCGCTGGCTGAGCGCCAGACCCAACGCCGCCAAGCCGGAGCAACCCTCGCAATCCCGGTTGGGGATGCAGCGTTGCCGGCAGGCCGGCAGTGACATCGTCGCGGATGCCAGCCGCCTCCGTCCATGTCGAAAGCCACGACCCGACCGCCGCAAGGGGCGAGGCCCACACGGCAGCAGCGACGGAGCTCGGTTGGCAAAGGCGGGTTGAGCCCGCCGTACCAGCGCGGGCCCACGTGCCCGCTGTCTCTCTCGGGTCAAGCCAAGCCTTGACATCAAGGAGCTCGAGCCCACCCGCGCCAGGCGAACGATACGCTTGCACGTTGGGCTGCCGCGGGATGTTACCGTACCTCATCTTCGTGGTTTCCCCGGATATGTCACACGAGCGAATACGGCGACAGTGCCGGCTAGTATCAATTGTGGCCGCGAGGAGCGAATATGAAACGTCTTTGCTTGCCCATCCAGCCGCCGGCGCGCTCAGTGCGCCTGCGCTAGCAGCCGACTGCGCCGACCAATATAAGGCATTTTGGACCAAGCTCGACCGCGAGGCGTTCGCGCAACTAACCCCCGAGCAGATGGTTGACCTCAATCGCACCACGCTCAGGGTCTATGACAGTTGCATGTCCGGCGACGAACGGTTCTCGGCCGGAAACTTATTCCAGCAGCTCGACGCCTCGCGCTATGCCAAGGCCTCTGAGATCTTTAGCAGCGGAGCCTTCGCCCCACCCGGCGCGAAGAAGCCGTAGCGCAGCGGCCTCCAAGCCCCCTGTTTGCGCAGGGGTGTCTTGACACTTTAGTTCTGGGACCGCCGGTAGCATGCATTGCTGCCTGCGGTTTCGGCTGCCAGCACGGCAGACTTTTCGGCCGAAATCGGCGATCGCTCGCGGATGGCCATTGCTTAGGTGTCCCCTAAGGCCGAGCCGCAATAGTTGTCCAGACGCCGCGCAGGCGTTAGCTCCGCGCTGAGTTGCCTGGGCCCATTAGCCAAGACCCGCAATGCGTCACGCCTCGCTCGGGCGCTGGGCCCGTCGGCGCTCGCGCAGGATCCGCCGCCGCTCCAAGCTCTCCGCAGACCAGACCACCTCGAGATCGTAAAACTCCGGAACGGCCCGCGCGCCCGGTGGCAGAACGACCCAGGGTTGCTTCGATGAGGTAAAGATATGGATGTCCGGGGGCACCGATCCGGTTCATCCAGCGTGCCTACGCGCAAGAAACGCACGGCCGCACCCGCCTGGGGGTAGTTGCTCCAGATGGCCACCTTGCAGGCCGGACAGCGCGCGACCTTCTGCCCGCCCCCACTGGCTGACGGCGTGTCGACCATCGCGGGCTCACCGGCGATGTGAATGACGCGGTCCGCCTCGTAGAGCGCGTTGAGTGCGTGCGCCGTCCCCGTCTCCCGCTGGCACCAACGGCAATGACAGGCATGCACGATCAGCGGCGTTCCCTGCAAGCGATACCGCAGTTGCCCACAGGTGCAGCCACCGTCCATAGATGATCCCCAATCTCTTGCGTTTGCAACCACGAGGGCGGGCCGGGCAGCATAGATCCACGGTGTCTTTCCGGCAACCGCGGCCGACGCTAGCAAAGCCGCCACGGTCGAACCCAGATGGTGGCCCGGGTCCGTCCGCTAACTCGGCGGTAAGACGGGGTGCGGCTCGCGCCGCCCTTCGTGCCACCCCTCATGCTGCCTTGTGGCGCTTCTGTTCCTCGGCGTAAAGCGCAAACTCCTCTTTGAGCGCACGCGCGATCGCCGGCCGCTCCTTTATGCGGCCATAGTAACTCTCAACCGATGGCCATGACCGCAAGTCCACGGGCGTCGCGATGTTCCAGTTCAAGACCGTAAACAGGTAGGCGTCGGCCACGCTGAATTGGTCGAGCAGGACGTCGCGTCCCGCCAGGTGGTGGTCGAGATAGGTCAAGCGCCGGCCGCCGGTCTCCAGCACCTTTGCCTTGGTGGTATCGGCAAGGGCCTTATCGAACAGAGGTATGAACAGCGCCTTGTGCAGCTCCGTGCCGATAAACGACAGCCATTGCTGCAATTGGGCGCGCAGCAGGCCACCGCCTGGTGCCAACGCCGCCGCGGGATGCTGGTCGGCAATGAACTGCAAGATCGCCGCATTTTCGAGCAGGACCGTGCCGCCGTCGGTGCGCAGTGCCGGGACCAGGCCCAGCGGATTGACGGTCCGATAGTCGACGCCGTCGCGCGTGCGCTTCGACTTCGGGTCAACCTCGATGAAATTCGCGGCCGCTCCCGCCTCATAGAGGGCGATGCGTGAGGCCATCGAACATGCCAGCGGGGAGAAGTAGAGGTCCATGTCGCTCTCCAAATGACTTGTTTTTGTACTGACCCGCATTTAAATTCCGAGCAGACGCAACAAGTCAAGATTTAATTGCGAAATGGTACAAAAAAGGCTGGAAGTGGCCGGCGTGGCCTCGAGCAAGCGACCCCGCGGTCGCCCGCGCACCTACGATCCCGAACTGGCCTTGCGCCAAGCGCGCGAAGCGTTTTGGACCCATGGCTACTCGGGCACGTCGCTCGACGACCTTGCTGTCGCCATGGGCATGAACCGACCCAGTCTCTACGCGGCCTTCGGCGACAAGCAGGCCCTTTATCTCAAGGCGCTCGAGAGCTATTGGGACCAGGCCCTTGTGGCAATGCGCGCGCTTTTGTCCCGCGACGAGCCGCTCGCTGAAGCGCTGATGCGCATCTACGATCCCGCGCTGTCCCTTTATTTTCCGCCGCGCGGCGCGCCGCGTGGCTGTTTCGGCATCAGCACCGCGGCGGTTGAGTCCGTCAGCCAACCTCGCATCCGCGCCGCCTTCGAACATGGCTTGCGCAGGATCGACAAGGAGTTCGAGCGTCGCATCGTAAAAGCTGTCGAGCAGGGCGAGCTGCCGGCAACGGCCAATCCGCACACGCTCGCCGAGATCGCCTCCGCACTCCTGCACACCTTGGCAATTCGATCACGCTATGGCGCCACGCGCAAAGAGTTGCGACGCCTGGCCGAGCGCGCGGTAGTACACATGCTGCAAGCATAGTCTGGCAGGTGACGTCGCGGTCTCGCCAGTGACGCGGCAACGGTGTCAGCGAAAGTCGTTGTCCACAACACGGGTCCGCGGCGGTGGTCGACCCGGGGTCGCGATCGCGCCGAGCGACGAGGGGCATCCGTCTCACCGCAACTCTGCTAGCGCGCCCGCCTTGCCCAATCTTGCCTCGCGCACACAGCGCGACCAGCGCTATGGTGAGGGGCAGCACCAGGTATAAAACGTGCAGGATCAGCAGCGATCCCAAGAGTGCTTCCTTTTGATACTGCGGTAGCAAAAAAGCATGGCCACCTCGAACGCTCCTAAGCTGGCGGGTGCATGGCACAAGAAGCCAAACAGCGCAGCCATCACGTAGGCCACCGCAACGGCCAGATAATCGATCGACGGCGACTGCCGGTAACAACACATAGGTGGCCATGGAACCGACCGCGAGGTCGAGAACGCCGATGGCAATCTGGACAAATGTCAGCCCCGCAGCCGGCAACTCCAGGCGGAAATTGGCAACGCCAATGACGCGTGTTCCCGCATCAGCCAGGCGATGTATCCAGCCACGCAGACAAGCGCGAGGAACCCCAGCGTCTGATTGGCCCAGTGCGGGAGTTTCGTTGCCGCCGCCTGCTCCGGCGCCAGGGCCAAAGCGAAGCCCAGTGCGCTCAAATTACCGAGCCCAGAACGTCAGGCCGGTGATAAAGCCGATCTTCGTTACCTCGATGAGGCCCAATCCCCAAGGGGAATAGATCCGAAAACGCACCGCCCCACCGCTGAGCAAACCGACACCCAGGCCTTGTCCAATCGCAGAGGCGGTGAAGCCCGCGAAAGCGGCAACGGCGTATGGCACCTCACACCGGCCGACGGCACGCAGGGCGAAGTAGTCATAGAAGGTGAGCGTGCCGTAGCCGATGAAAAACAAGTCCGCAGGCCCCGAGCGCGGCGTGGAGCGGCGTGGCCCGAATGGCGGCAAGGACCTGGTCGAGGTCGATATCGCGCAACATACTGCCTAGAGCGACCAAAGCGACCGCCAACAGCATGAGACTGCCGGCCATCCCAACTCTGCTCCAACCGAGGCGTGCCACCACGCCGCGTGCCAGGCAATCGAAGAGAGCAAAAATTCGCATTTGTGACGAGCTCTGCCAAACCCTACGCAGCTGATTCTGCACGCCAAGGATGGCAAACCGAGGCGACGCCGATATTGCAGGCTATGGCGCACGTCGCAGTCCCTAGAGGAGGTTACGGAAGGATCCAACTCGGCGCCGGCTGCCACCCAAGTGTCGTTAGAGCGTCTTCGGGCTGCAGCGCGGCGAGCTCATATCTGGGGCAAGGTTGAGTCGCGCGTCGATCGCAACGCGTTGCATGAGCCCCTCACCATGCAAGCTCCTACCGAAAGGACCAGCACGGCTGAGCGCCGCAGGCGACGCGCTGCGCGCCGCCTGCAGGTCGTGGGCCCTACGGTAGCCGAATAGTATGCCCGCGGCGCCAGCTACGGGGTATCGTCGGCGAAGGCCTTTGCGCCCAGCACGGATAGCCCGGATCGCCCCTGTCGTAGCCCGGATCGCAATATCCACTGCTGCCATCGATGAACAGGGTGCCCTCGATACCGTTGGCTGGCAGATCACCCTTGAGGGTGCGCGCATCGTAGGCCAGGTTCTTGCCCTCGAGACGGGGGTTGTTGAGCACGAGCACGGCACTCGTCGGTGGCGCCTTGTCGTTGAAGACAGACAGCACCGCATTGGGCGGATCGCTCTTGAAGCTGTTGCCGCCCTCGGTCCATTTCTGCAGGAACAGGTCGTTGCGGACGTTGCCCACGATCCGCTTCGGTCGATCCGAGAAGAACACCGTCACCGGTGAGACGTCCTGCAAGGTTAGGACGCCATCCTTGTAGGCGACGTTCTTTGCTGTCTGGACAAATAAGAACTCAGGCGGCTTGGCTGGTGCGTTGGTTTGCGCCGCGGCGAAGTTCGTTGCCGCCAAACACAAGGATGCAGCAAGCAAGAGTGCAGAGTTCTTCGGCATGCGTGGCCTCCTACATTCGCTACCACATTTTGCGCCGCTTCGCCTTGGCGTCCGCTTTGCGCCGCAGCCCAACCGTGGGGCCCGCGCAGGGGACAAAGCCGATGGTGCACTATCTTGGGTCGTCATCCCGCGGACCTGCGCCACTAAGGCACCGCCCGCGACGGGCTGGCCGTCTGCGCCCGAACCCACGATTGCATTCTCCCACCGGCGATGGTCCAGCACACCTGCCTATAGGGGCAGGCCCGCCGCCAGATGTAGGTCCCCTGAGCGGGGCGATCGGACGCGCTCGCCCCGGTGGCGCGGGGACTGACCAGAGAGACGTTGAAAAGCAGCGGCAAAGCCAGGCCGCGAGCGGACCGGTGCGATAACGCGCGCGGCTCAGCTGCTGCGATCGAGGATTTTTTGCGCAAAGCGCGCCGCGAAGCCGTTCGGCGCGACGACGCTAAGCCATAACTCTCCTGATCGCATCAATCAACGCGCCTTGCGGGAACGGTTTGCGCAAAATGCAGCGCACCCTGACGCGAGGGCCTGCCGTTCCGTGGCGTCATCGTCAATGGCCGTCATGAAAATGATCGGAAGCACGGACCCGGAGGCCCTGAGTTGACGCCGCAGGTCAATGCCGCGGACATGCCGCCGAGGTCAATATCCAGGAGAAGACAATCGACCCGTTTGGCAAACCCGCGCGTGAGGAAGTCTTCCGCGGAGGTAAAGGCAACCGTTGCAAAGCCGTGCGCGTCCAACAGGTCCGTGGTGGCCCTGAGCATGTTTGGATCATCCTCGACGATCGCCACGATCGTTTGCCGCTTTGGCATTCATGCCTCGCTTCCGTCCCTTCACGCCGAAGTGGACCGGGCGGGTGCCTGGTACGATTTATGACAGAATCGTTGCCAAAGCGAGACCTGTCCCTATGGGCAGGCGACCTGTCCCCAGGGGAAGTATGAATTAGCGCCCGCTACCGATAGGCTGGGGGAGGTACTTTTGAGCGATCGAGGCCGCTTGACACGCTCGCGGTACTGACGGCGACGATACCGAGAGGCGTTGGCTTAGGCGCGCTCTTTGTTGCGCTCCGATGCAGATAGGAGGCCAAGGCGCTCGGCGATCACGGCAAGCTCCGCCAGCGACTGCACCTGAAACTTTTCCATCACATTGTGCCGGTGCAATTTGATTGTTCGTTCCGGACGTCCCCAAGGCGTAGGCAATCTGCTTGTGGGGCTTACCGCGCACCAATAGGCCGAACACTCGCGCTCGCGGCGAGGTCAACCGAGAAAACAGCGAGCGTAGCGTGTCAATGGCGAGCATCGCGCTCGCGTCGGTCCGTAACGCCTCAGCGCCCGATTGATCACATCAACGAGCTTTCCTTGGCTACCGGCTTGGTCAGAAAATCCTCGGCCCCGGCCTTAATGGCCTGCACGCTGGTCGCAATGTCACCGTGACCCGTAATGAAGATAATCGGGTGCCGGCAGCCCAACTCGGTCAGGCGATCCTGCAACTGTGGCCCGCTTATGCCCGCCATCTTCACATCGAGCAGAATGCAAGCGGCTCCCGGTCGAATGCCGACGCCAGCAACTGTTCCGCCGAGCCGGCAAGTTCAACGCGATAGCCGCAAACGCTTAGCAGCTCGCCCATCGCCGTGCGAAACGACGCATCGTCGTCAACGACGTGAACGATCGGCAACGCGTTCGTCATAGGTCACCATTCTCGACAACGCTAGCTGCAGGCGGAATTCCACCGCCCAGGCAACGACCCTCGGGCAACTGCCACGCGCCCTGTCGCCAACTGCCGGGAAGACGAGGCGGCAGAACCCGCGCCGCCGAGAGCTCCCGGATGGCTTGCGAGCCAAGGGCACAGGGCATGCCAAGACCGACGGCGTGGACCGGGATCGATCGGACGAAGAAAAACCCCGATAAGCGCGTCAACGCCTGGTCGAAACCGCCCACCACCCCACGCTCGCCTTGTGACAACCGCTTCTCCCTCAGGATCTTCGCCACAAGAGTGGGGGCCATCAGTATCCAGCCTTCTGTGTATTTGTGCTGGGGCTGTCCCTCGACTTTTCGCGCACCCTGCGCCTTCGCGGGGGCGTCAAGGGCGTTGCCGTTTGCCGGGTCGTTCGTTGCTCGGCTCTACACCTCCCGCTGCGCCCTGCCCCTAAGTGCAGTTGTGGCCGGCACCTCGCCTCTCGAAAATGGCGCCTGGGCGCGAGACTGCCGGCCCGGCTCGGGCAGTCATCGGCACAAAGGGGTTGGAGCATGAGCACAAAGGCCTGGCGCGGTCTGCTCGCGTCGTTCGTGGTCGCTATGGCGGCGAGCGCACACCGGCAGCGGCACAACAGCAAGACAAGCCCAATATCCTCTTCATCATGGGCGACGACATCGGCTGGATGCAGCCGAGCATCTATCACCGCGGCCTGATGGTCGGCGAAACGCCCAACATCGACCGCATCGGCAAGGAAGGCGCGCATGTTCGTGGACTACGTCGCCATGCAGAGCTGCACCTCGGGACGCAACGCCTTCTTCACCGGCATGTATCCGCTGCGCACCGGCATGATCCCGCCGCAACTGCCGGGCAGCCCGTCCTACCTGCGGCCCGGCACGCCGGCGCTCGCCAAGTTCCTGCATCGACCTCGGCTACAACACCGGCGAGTTCGGCAAGAACCACCTGGGCGACCACACCGCGGCGCTGCCGACGGCGCACGGCTTCCAGGAGTACTGGGGCTACCTCTATCACCTCGACGCCATGCAGCAGGTGAGCTTCCCCGACATCAACAAGAACCCGAACGTCCAGGGCGTCGCGCCGCCGTGCAAGAACACGCCGATCCCCGGCGTGCCGGAAGTCCCCGGCGCCGTGGATCCCAAGACCACCCGCTGCCTGACGCCGCCGCGGCCCGTGCTCTGGTGCAAATCCTCCGACGGCACGGAGAAGAACCAGAACTGCAGCGATGAAGGTCCGCTCACGCTGGAGCGCTCGAGGACGGTGGACGAGGAGATCTCCGCCAAGGTCGTCGACTTCCTCGACCGCAACGACCCGAAGAAGACCAGCAAGCCCTTCTTCGTTTGGTACAACCCGGCGCGCATGCACGTCGTGACCGTGCTGTCGCCCAAGTACGAGGCCATGCTGGGTGAGCGCGGCGGCAAGGACTGGGGCGTCAACGAAGCCGGCATGAAGCAGATGGACGACAACATCGGCGACGTGCTCAAGAAACTGGAGGACCATGGGCCAGCTCGACAACACCATCGTCGTCTTCACCACCGACAACGGTGCCGAGGCGATCTCCTTCCCCGACGGCGGCGTCACGCCGTTCAAAGGGCAGAAGGGCGAGGCCTGGGAAGGCGGCTACCGCGCTCCGATGGTCGTGCGTTGGCCGGGCCATATCAAGCCGGGCACGGTGCACAGCCAGCTGTTCGCCGCGTCTCGACTGGGTGCCGACGCTGGTCGACATCGCCGGCGGCCCGAAGGGCGAGGGTCTGAAGCAGCAGATCGAGGGCGGCCAGTATCCCGGCATCGTCAAGACCACGCTGGATGGCGTCAACCAGCGCGACTACCTCGAAGGCAAGTCGGAGAAGTCGGCGCGCGACTACTTCTACTACTTCTCCGGCGCCACGCCGTCGGCGGTGCGCTACAAGAACTGGAAGATGTACTACACCATGTCGCAGCCGGGACCGGCGGGCTGGATCATGCCGCTCACCTCCTTCCACTTCACCTTGGTGCAGAACATCAAGCGCGATCCCTTCGAGCAGGCGGTCGGCGTTGACCAGAAGACGGCCATGAGCCTTGGGCGGTGCGCTCGGCGCGCCGATGACCGCCTTCCAATACGACTGGAACATGCTGCCCATCGGCCAGCAGCTCTGGCTCGAGCACCTGAGCGTCTTACGAAAAGTACCCGCCGCTGCAGGCGGCGGAAAGCTACAACCTCTCTCAAGTCCTGGAGCAGGTGAAAGCGGCCAACAGCGGTCACGCCAGCGATTAGTGGCCACGGCCGATCACAAGTCAGCGGACGCCCAAGCCAGGGGCGTCCGCATCGCAGGCACCCGCAAGGTCTGCTGAGCGCCAGCCTAGCAGATCCCTCAACCTAGACTGATCCTAAGGACGAGCCTATGAAACTGCGTCCCCGTCGTTCGGGCGTTACCCGCCGGGCCGTGCTGTCCACGGCGGCGACCCTCCCCTCCTGTCCCTGCCCCAAATTCGCACGGCCGGCTGGGCCCAGGCCGGTGACCCGCTGCCGTCCTGGAACGATGGCACAGCGAAACAGACGATCATCGGCTTCGTGCAGGGCGCCGTTGACGGATCGAGCCGCAGCTTCGTACCCCCGGAGGAACGCATCGCCACCTTTGATCAGGACGGGCACCTGTGGGTCGAGCACCCCATGTACACCCAGGTCACCTACTGCCTCGAGCGTGTCCCGGCCGTTGTCGCGCAAAAGCCGGAACTCAAAGACGCCGAGCCCTTCAAGACCGTGCTGTCAGGCAACCGCGAAGCCATCGCCAAGCTGCCGATGAAAGACCTCGAGGAGATCCTCGCCGCGACGCTCACGGGCATGACGGTGGATGCCTTCGAGGCCGACGTTGGAGCGTGGATGCGAGGGGCCAGACATCCGCGTTGGAGGCGACCCTATACCGAGCTTGACCTATCAGCCGATGCAGGAGGTTCTGAGGTACCTGCGCGCCAACGGCTTCAAGACCTACATCGTCACGGGTGGCGGCCAAGACTTCGTGCGCGTGTACTCACAGCAGGTCTACGGCATCCCACCCGAGCAGGTCGTGGGCACGGCGGGCGGCGACGCAGTACGGCTACGACAAGGACGGCAAGCCGTATCCTGACCAAGGAGCCGAAACTGCTCCTGAACGACAACAACGCGGGCAAACCCGAAGGCATCCACCTGATAATCGGCCGGCGGCCGCTTCGCCGCGTTCGGCAACTCGACCGGCGATCGGCAGATGCTCGGAGTACACCTGGGCCGGCGACGGCGCGCGGCTGGCGATGCTGCTGCTGCACGACGACGCGCAGCGCGAGTATGCCTACGGACCGGCACAGGGACTGCCCGACAGCAAGGTCGGCACCTTCACGCAAGCGCTCTACGACGAGGCCAAGAACGAAGGGCTGGACGGTGATCAGCATGAAGGACGACTGGAACCGGATCTTTGCCTTCGAGGCGGCGGGATCGCGCGCCTTGCAGTAGTCACATGACTGGCCGTCGACGCCCTGCGTGTGGGCGAGCTCGGCTGCCCATCGCGTGGGACAATACCCAGCTGGCGGCGGCTCAGAAAATAGAAAGCCGTGCCGCGGCGCCTGCCGACGATGCAAGCGACGACAAACCTATGGTCAACCCTACGACCGGTCCCGTGTTGCACGCCATCATAGGGCTACCGACGCGTCCCCCGAGGCTTTTTCGAAGTCGACGCTCAAAGCACGGTACCCAGACAGGCCAGCGGTGGTACACACCTTCTCGAACGGACTCCGCAAGCCGGTGGCTCCCCCACTGCCGTTTTCAAAGGCGCAGGGCATTCGAGGTGTATGTCCGACCAGGTAAGGCGAGCGCGCGTCGCCAAAACCTTCTGTTGCCAAATTGCATGCAAGCCGCACTTGAGGCCCTCTAAAGAAAAACCTACGAAACCTCTTCAATTGCTGCAACTATTCGCGCCGCGGCTAGTTTGTTCACATCGCATCCACGCAAGATTTTAGCGCGAGAAATTTTGCGTGCGCGCGCAAGACTTAATTCACGTATTTTGTCGAGGTTGGCTAAGGGTTCTCAGTGCGACGCCTCGGCCGCTCCAATCTGGTATTGCGTTCGTCCGAAAACTTTTTGGTCCATAGGGCCCGAGGGGTCTTGCTTGCTTCGCCAAGTAAGACTTGGGTTCGTCGTGGTCATATTGGAGACGCAAGCCAAATGCTCAGCCCCCGTACGCGCTATCTCCTCCCTCTGGCAGCTGGTCTGATCGCCTCCTTCGCAACCAGCGCTTGGGCGGACGGTCCCTACGGCGGCCCTCGCGCCTTGGACTTCAATGCGGTGCCTTTGCCGCCGCCCGTCATCTGGAGGGGCTTTTATCTTGGCGGCAACGTCGGCGGGGCCTGGGGCTCGAGCTCAGTCAGCGATAATCTAACGAGTACGAGCTTTGACCGGGACAACAATGGCTTCATTGGCGGCGTCCAAGTCGGCTACAATTATCAAATTGGCAACCTGGTCTTGGGCGTGGAATGGGATTTCGATTGGACGTCCATCGATGCCTCAGGAAATATTAGCGTTCCGGGCGTCATCGGCCCGCTGCAGGTTTCCGCCGACACCGAATGGATCAGCACGATTGCCGGCCGTATCGGCCTGGCCTTGGAGCGCACCCTTGTTTACGTCAAGGTGGGGGAGGATGGGTCCGTAACGAGGCGAGTATCACACAACTGACGACGGGCACCTCGGTCAGCGCCTCCAATACCAGCGGCGCCTGGCTGGTCGGCGCCGGCTTCGAATATGCTCTCGCGCCCAATTGGACGGCGAAATTCGAGTATGACTTTCTGGGGCTCTCCGACAAAAACCTTCCCGGCTTATCCGGAAGCCGTGCGTTTGAGCTCGAACGCGACATCCAACAAGTGAAGGTCGGCATTAACTTCAAGTTCTAGCCGACGCGCGAGCCGCCACCGTTGCCCCAATCCCCACAACGGTCGCCCGCAGGGTGATCGGGAGCCGACCCGCGCATCCTCTACCAAATGTCTTTTTCCACGGCCCGCCTCGGCTCAAGCCTCGAGAGGCGAGACAGCCGGACGGCCGTAATCCGAGCGAGCTCGGAGGCCAATGCGGCCTCCGAGCGTAGCGTCGATCAGCACAGGACGACGGTTCGGCGTCTATCCAATCGCGACGGGGACGGCGATGTGGGAGACCGCCGCGCCGCGCTTCAGGAGCACGAGCACGTTCTTCTTGCCGGCGGCCTTGGCCTCCGACATGGCTGCCTTGAAATCCTCCGGGCGCGAAGTTTCCTTGTTGCCCGCCTTCAGGATTACGTCGCCCTCCTGAAAACCGATCTCGGCAGCTTTGCTGTTGGCATTGACACCGAGGACGGCAAGCCCCTTGTCTCCGGCACCTTCGACCTTTGCCGCAGGCGCAACGGTCAATCCGAGCTACGGGAGGCCGGGGTCGCCGGCATCGCCCGCCGCCGCCTTCCGGACCGTCTCGTCCTTGAGTTTGCCGAGCTTGAGAGTGACCTTCTGCTCTTTGCCGTCCCGCTGGAACGTAAGCTCGACGGACTGGTTAGGACCGATCCCGGCGCACCTTGCGCGCAAGATCGCGGCCGTCCTCAACGCGTGCCTTGCCGAGCTGGGTGATCACATCGCCCGACTTGAGGCCCGCCGCCGCCGCCGGACTGCCTGCCTGCGCTTCCGCAACCAAGGCGCCAGTGGCGCTGTCGAGACCGAGGCTATCGGCCATCTCCGGCGTCATGGTTTGAACCTGCACACCGAGCCAGCCGCGCTCCACCTGCCCGCTGGTCTTGAGCTGTGAAACGACCGCCTTGACCGTGCCAGCGGGAACCGCAAAGGCAATGCCGACCGATCCTCCCGACGGTGAGAAGATTGCGGTGTTGACGCCGACCACTTCACCCCTGGTGTTGAAGGTCGGGCCACCGGAGTTTCCCTTGTTCACGGGCGCGTCGATCTGCAGAAAATCGTCGTAGGGCCCAGCGCCGATATTGCGGCCGTGCGCGGAAACGATGCCGGCCGTCACCGTGCCACCCAGGCCGAACGGATTACCCATGGCCACCACCCATTCGCCGACCCGGGGCTTGCTGTCGGCCAGATCTACGAACGGGAAGTCGGCACGACCGTCGACCTTGAGCAGGGCCAGGTCGGTCTTCGCATCGGTACCGATGACCTTGGCGTCAAGCGCAGCCCCACCATCGGTGACGATCTGCACCTTTACGGCCTTGTCGACCACGTGGTGGTTGGTCGACGATGTAGCCGTCGGCACTGATAAAAGAAGCCTGAGCCCTGCCCCTGCACGAACTCGTGGTGGCCGTTGCCCTTCGGCTGCGCCATTCCCTTGCCGCCGAAATCTCTGAAGAATTTCTCGAACGGTGTGCCTTCGAACGGCCGGCCTTCGTCATCATCGGACATCAGCTGCGGCGTCATCTCCGTTTTTGTCCGCACGGAAACGACCGCCGGCTTAACGCCGGCGACGAGGTCGGCAAAGCCCGAGGATTGCCCAGGGGTTTGGGCGGCCGCGACCAAAGCCGTGGCGCTCTTGAGCTGGGGTGCTTCGGCGTGGATCGAATGCAAGGTGGCCGCAAACAGCGCCGCCGCCGCGGCGCTGGCGAGCAGGCCTGCCCTTAGCCTCGACTTGGAGCGCGCTTTGGGCAGAACTAACACACCACGCCAGGGCTGGCGGTGGTCTGATTTATGATCCGTATCCGGCATTTGGGCATCTCCGTAACTAGCCGCTTGCGAGCAGGTTGGAGACCTCTCCGCCCGCCCGTATCAGCCATAGCGTAGGCATGGCCAGCTTTCCGGGACGTTTGCGCCCGCTATACGATTTCGTAAATTACGATCCGTGCCTGAGTTCCGGGCGGCACTTTTCAAAGGCTGCGCCAGCGACCGAGGAGAGGCTGGAAAGCGCACCTCGACAACGAGGCCAGGGCCGTGATCGATGAGGCCAAGGCGCGCGCCGTGAAGCTCGGCAATGGCGGCCACCAGGGCGAGACCAAGTCCGCTTCCTGGCGTCGTGCGGCTTGCTTCTAGACGATAGAAGCGGCGCAAGACCTTGCCGCGTTCCTCTTCTGGAATGCCGGGACCATCGTCGACGACGGTGGCGATGACGTCGTCCATCTCCTTGCGCAAGCGAAACTCAATCTTGGTGCCGCTGGGGTGTGGCGGATGGCGTTCTCGACGAGGTTGGTGGCAAGCTGCAGGAGAAGCTCGCGGTCGCCGGAAAGCGTGATCCCACCTTGAATGTCGGACACGAGCTGGTGTCCCTGATCCTCGGCTACGGCGGCAAACGTCACGGCGACGAGCCCGAAGAGTTCGGAAAGGTCAACACTCGCGAAGCCCGCCTTGCGTGAACCGGACTCGATTTGGGCGATGCGCAGCAGGGCCGAGAACGTTTTGAGCAGAGCGTCCGTCTCAGCAATGGCGGCGTCGGTCGAGCAGCGAAATTCTTCGACCGACCTAGCACCGACCTTTGCCGTTTCCAGGTTCTGGCGCAAGCGCGCCAACGGCGTTCGCAGATCGTGGGCGATATCGCTGGAGACCTGCTTGAGGCTTTCCATCAGGGATTGAATGCGATCGAGCATGGCATTGAGGTTGGCGGCCAGACGATCGAGTTCGTCGCCGTTGTCCCTGACCGTCACGCGCGAGTCCAGTTGGCCCGCCATGACCTGTCGCGCCGTCCGGTTGACCTGCTCCACCCGGCGCAGAAAGCCGGCGCTCAACGCCAATCCCCTAGGATTGCCAGGATCACCGACACGCCACCGCCGACCGAAAATGCGGTCAGAATCGCCTTCCGCGTGGCCTGCAAGCGATCGACATCTTCGCCGGCCAGGACAAAGGTGCCGTCGCCCAGGAGCACGCCATAGCCGATGGCGTTGCGCAGATCCCCTTGCGTTCGGTCGCCGGCCGCTTCGCCGCGCGGAAAAGAGCCGCACCTGCAGATCAAGGGGCCCTAGAACCGGCGAGACCGGGGCGATGTTGCCGGCAATCCAGGCGCCATCGCGACGCTGCAGGAGATAGTAGGCGAGACCGCCGCGTTGCAGCCGTCGTTCAACGAGTGCGGCGGCGGCAGCAGCGCCGGTGGCGCGATACTCATCTGCCAGCGAAATTGCCTCGCGCTGCACGTTGGCCATCAGCTGCCCCGTCATCGAGCGGCTGGTGACAAACCAGACGAGCGCAAACAGAATGGCGACGGAGGCCGCGAACAAAATCACATAGAGGGTCGTGAGCCTGAGCAATCAGACTGTTAGCGAGTCGCATCGGGCACCCGCAAGGCGTAGCCGGATCCCCGCGCCGTATGAATGAGCTCGCAGGCAAAGCCCTTGTCGATTTTGCCTCGCAAGCGGCTCATATGCGTTTCAACGACACTCGTCTTGGGGTCGAAGTGGAAGCCCCAGACCTGCTCCAGGAGCATGGTTCGCGTGACGATGCGGGGCGTCTGCCGCATAAGGTGCTCGAGCAGCTTGAACTCAAGTGGCGTGAGCTCAATGTCTGCCCCAGCGCGCCGGACTTTTCGCCTGAGAAGATCCATCTCTAGATCGGCGATCTTCAAGGTCGTGTCTCGCACCCGCCATAGGTGGGCGCCGCGCCAGAGCATTGACGCGGGCCATCAGCTCTGCGAACGCGAACGGCTTCACCAGATAGTCGTCGCCCCCTGCCTCCAGACCCTCGACGCGGTCGTCGATACCCCCGAGCGTCGTCAGCAAGAGAATGGGCGTCGTGACGCCCGCACTGCGAACCGTCTTCACCGAGGCCGAGGCCGTCGAGGCCGGGCAGCATGCGGTCGACCACCATGACGTCGAATTTCTCCCCGGCCGCCAAAAACAGACCGTCACGACCATTGTCAGCGACTTCGACAACATGCCCCTGTTGACGCAGGCCTTTGGCCAAATATTGCGCCGTCTGCCGATCGTCCTCGACGACGAGTATCCTCATGCGCCACCCGGACCGAACAAAGCTGGGCCAACCGTTCCGCGATATTGCCGGCGGTTCGTGGTTAAGATCGCAAACGCAACCGTTGGCAAGCTGAGCGCCGCTCTGCCCGGGCCACAACTAGGGAAAATTCCGAGGCAAAGGCGGATGAAACCCGAAGGAGTGCTTGACGACGTCCCATGCGGCCGCTGCTCGCCTCAATTGAGATCAGATGAGAAGAGCCAGCAAGGGCGATAAAATCACCGAGCCGGCCAAATTCGAGACGAGTCGTCCGCGGTCGGACGGGCTATCGGCTTTCCGTGGTTCGCCCGGCCGGGCATAAGGTTGACCGCCCGCCCATGCGCTCCTCGAACCATGCCCGCAGCTGTGTGAGCCGTAGAGCTTACATGGATCGACACTTCGGGTGCGGCTTCGTCCGTTTTCAGGGTTGCCCCGGATTTGGTTACCGGGCACGGGTGCTAGTCTTGCACTACTGCGCACTGGTGCAGCGTCCCACAACAACTTGGCTGGAGGTCCCCACAATGCGACACGTATTGTACGCCGGATTGACGGCATTGCTTCTGACGCCCGCTGCGACGAACGTTGGCGCGCAAACCGCCGGCACAACAACGACGATCGGTGTCTCGGTAGTCGAGCTGAATGACGTCATAAACGGCTGGAGCGTGCAGCGTCAGCTGCTCGGGCAGTCCGTCTACAACGACAAGGACGAAAAGATCGGCAAGATCGAGGACATCATTCTAAACAAAGAACGATCCGCCTCCTACGGCATCGTGAGTACCGGAGGTTTTCTCGGCCTTGGGGCACACGACGTTGCCATACCGGCCAAACAGTTAGAGTTAAAATGCTCGACTGGTGTTACCCGGTGCAACAAAGAAACCCTACGCGCCATGCCGCCTTTTGAATATGCGCGCAAGTAGCAGGCGACGCGGGCTCCGCTCACGCGGGGCCGCACCCGCGTGAGCCCTACCCAAAAATACAAATGGCGCACTCGATCAAATCTTCCCTGGCAATTCCGCTTCGACGCAGGGCCGCTTTTTCGCACCCTAGATCTCGGTGCCTGCGGAGGCGAAAGCGGTCAGGTGCGGCGGGCACATACACCGACGCAGCCTCCAAGCCACGTCAATCGAGCTTATTTCGCCGTCGGGAACAGGAAAATAATGTTGAACCGCGCGCCGAAGTCGTGCGCACCCGTGTCAGGGTTTTCGGCCCAATAGCGGACGCCGGCCTGAATTGCACGGGCTGAGTGCCAAATTTGACAAGCTTAGCAATCTCGAAATTGATCGGCACCGACCACTGGTGCGTTGATCCAATCGAAAGTGGACTCTGTGTCCACCGTGAAGGTCCAAGCATCTTTGGTCGTATAGGAGATAAAGGGTTGCAGGAAGGTTTGGTTGACATCCGGGCGGTTGCCTTCGCCGGCATAGGACCAGTTTTGATTGGCCAATATTCCGAGCGTCCAACCACCGTTTTGTATCAGAGCAACCCCGGTTGGTCCCGCACCCCATTTGCCGGAACTCAGCAGCGGATCGGCGTCACTGGGTATAAACAGCGCCGGTCCTACGCCCCAAATTGAGGCCGCCAGGACCGCGGGCCTTGGGTGAGAAGAAGAAGCTCTGCGTCGTGTCACCGATACCGGTTTGCGTGCCGGAATCAGGAAGGACATTTCGCTGGCTGATAAACGGCACGATCGTTCGCGAGATCAAATTCCAGTCCTTGTCGAGGGAAACCGGAATGACAGGCTGGAAATTCAGATAGTATCGATCACCATCCCTCGCCGGCCCGATGTGCGTATCCCAGTTGCTTTGAAAGGGTACGCTAATCAGCGAAGCAATCGGGTTGGCCAGCTGCTTGGCAAGATCGTGCCCTCCTGCGCCCAGGTCGAGCTCGAAGCACACTCACAACCAATTATCAGAAGCAGGGCGAACCGGCAGAACCTTTGATGCCGCACGGTGCGCCTCCTCGCGTGCGATTAACGCGCACCGCCGCTATCCGGGATTCCGGCAACGACGGCAATGTTCTGTTGGGGCTGAACGTGGCTAGCGCGGCTCCATTGCCCGGTTGCCTCGGCATCCGCACCCAGAGCACGACGGTTGCACGTTATCCCAACCCTCCGGCGACGAACACCACGCGCTTCTGACGAGGCGATCACCCTTGCAGGCGTGACGGCCTTCAGCGTCGAGGCTGACGTGACGAGATATGCCGCAGTCGCGCCTCGTCGTCGGCTGGTAGACGGTTCATCTAAGCGCCCGGCCTATCCTGCTCGGAAATCAGGCAGTCTCGACCGTTGGCCAGGTCACAAGTGTTCAACCCCGACTTTAGCCCATTGCATCTGGAATTACCGCAAGCCTAACAGCTTTGCCTATCGAGGTGGGCGGCCGCCGGGCGAGACAATGGAATTGCAAACTGTCATCACGTGCCCCGCGTGCGCGGCATAAGGCAATCGAGACCATGCCGACGGACGCCTGTCAGGTCATCTATGATTGCAAACGCTGTGGCCACCGCATGAAGCCCATTAAGGGCCAGTGCTGCGTCTTTTGTTCCTATGCGTCGATCCCGTGCCCTCCGATGCAGGCGGGTCGTTGCCCCTGAAAGCCTCGTAGCCGAGGAGCGGCCCCTGATCGAGTCGGTCTCTGCGCCAGCACGCTCCGCTCCAGTGGCGGATATTGCGACCCAGGGCTATGACATGGGCTATGTGGGCTGCCCGTGTTGGGCCTGCTGATGCGATCGCGCGCAGTGATCCCAGTGTGCATGCCCCGCGTCGGTACGTTTTGTGATGCCGCACATGCCAACAGGACCTGGCTACTGCCTGCTGCGCAGCAGGCGCTGGCGCCCAACCAATTGACAGGGAGATCGCCAGGGACGCGCGCTGATCGCGTCACTTCGGCAACGGCGCTCTGGGACGTGGCGGGGGCCCGTGCGGATCGCAAGATTTGGCGAGGCCGGCCCTCACCACCGCTGATATTTGCCACGGGCGTGATCCTCGCTCTCACCAAGCATCGGATCGCCCCCGGAGTGGTCTGCGCGCGTGACGCGCCCAAGTTCTCCCAAACTGGCGAGCGGTGCCGCCAAGCAAACCAGATGACGGCTCGTTTTCTGGCCGAGCGTCGGCGGGCTCACGGGTGCGTCAGAAGCCTATGGTCAATCCTAGGACCGGCCCATGCTGCACCACATCCCATTCGTATCTGTTGACGCCGGAGCCTTTTTCAAAGTCCGCGCTCAAGGCCCGGTACCCCAACAAGCCCGAGTAGGTCACGCCATTGCGAACGGCGAAGGCGAAGCTGTAGGCGCCCAGCACATTCCATGAGAATTGGCTGCCCGCGTCAAAGCCACCCACATCGGCCCGGAACACCAATTCCTGACCCGGGGCCAATTGATGGCGAACTCTGAAGCCGACGAGCGGGTCGACCCAGTCCACATTCGCCGCTGCGGGCAATCGCCCGGATTTGCGCGACACCACGACACCATTGAGGTCAAGGTGCCTGTCAGGCCGAATTTCAGGGACGCCTCCTGGTTGCCAGTATCTGGCCCCAGCCAGGAGGTCGATGGCGGTGCTGCCAATAATGCCCCGGAGTGCCATCTGGCAACCTCGTAAGCAGCGCCAAGCTCGATGATGGTGAGTTTAATAGTCGAGATCGGCATCAGCACCAACGGTAAGCCCTCGAACGGATCTGGAGACACTGCCGTCGGCGCCGACGTTGGCATAGAAGATATCGTTGTAGAGCGCGAGAGGCCCCCGCCGCGCCTCGACATAGCTCATCCACGGCGCTGCCTCGAGGTGATCGAGGAGCTCAAATGCATCGATATCAACATTCACCGACCGGCCCTTCACCGTTATGTCACCATTGAGCGCGCTCAACCAGCCGTAGGGCGTGAAGGTCACCGTCCAGGGTGAGGGCGGCGCGCTCAGGGGTGGCAGCGGCGGCCCAGAGCCAAGGTCGGCCGCACCTGCGGTCTGACCCCAACCCAGCATGGCCAACGCGGCGAGCAAAAATGTCCGGGGAAAGCACCTAAAGAAGGGTGGCATTAGCAACCTCTCGCTTTGGTCCCGCAACGATGCTGCAATGGACGCCCACGCAAGGTGGCTATTCATCGATCTGATTCGCCACAACTCACACTTGGCGGAAAGCTCGGCCGGTACCGCTCCACGCCTGACAATTGACGGCAACTCGTTGCCGGCGGGCAACGCCGCTCACGGCGGTCGCACAATACTTGCGCCAACAACTACAGCCGGCCGGGGCTTCGACACCGAAGCCGCATGACCTCCTGCTTGCGCAGCGGATCGCCAGCGCTGACATCCAGATTCCGCCCTGGGGATGTTGGGTAGGGTTGGCGTGCCGAGGCAGGTTAAGGTTTGCCGGCGACCTTGCCGATCTTGCCGCGGAAGACCCAGTAGACACCGATGGTATAAGCGGCGATGACCGGCAGAACCACGACGCCGCCGTAAAACAAGAACCTCAATGAGGCGTCCGGCGCGGCTGCGCTCGCGACCGTCACGGAATAGGGGATCATGTAGGGCCAGAACATCAGGCCCAGGCTCAGGAAGGCGGCGAGAAAAAACAGGCACGTCATGGCGAACGGCAGTTGATCGCGGTCCTGGCGCGCTCCCAACAGGATCCCAGCCAACGCGAGCAGCGCGATGCACGGGGAACGCGAGGGCCCAGGGCCTGACGAGGCAAATTGCTGCGCGCCAGAACGCTGTAGTCGAACGTGCAGCGGCAAAGGCCACAAACAGGACGCCAAACACGCGTGACGGTGAGCCAGCGGATGCGACGATGCGCCCAGTCGCGCAACTCGCCCTCGCTCTTCAGCACGAGCCAGCCGGCCCCGAGCAGCGCGTAGCCGGAGACCAGGCCGATCCCCGTCAGGATCGCAAATGGGTGCAGCCAGCCAAACGGGCCGCCGGTGTACTGGCCGTTGGCGACCGGAATACCCGGATCATGCGCGCCGACCACCGCGGCGCCCTGGCGAGCCGACCACGACCGAGCCAAGAAAGAAGCCCTAAGTCCCAGATCAGGCGCATCCGCTCGCTGCGGTAACGGAACTCAAAGGCGATGCCGCGGAAGATCAGAGCCAAACAGCATCAGCAGCACCGGAAAATAGAAGGCGCTGAGGAACACCGCGTAGGCATCCGGAAACGCCGCAAACAGCCCGGCGCCGATCACCACCAGCCAGGTCTCGTTGCCATCCCAGAACGGCGCGATCGTGCCCATCATCCCGGCCCGTTTCGCCTCGTCCCGGGTTGTCCCAAACAGGATCCCAGACGCCGAGATCGAAGCCGTCCAGGATCACGTAGAGCAGGATCGCGCAGCCCAGAACGCCGGCCCAAAACAACGCCAGATTGCTAGGTTCCATGACGCTTACCTCGCCAGTCTGGAGTCCACCGCCGGTAGCCGTCTCAGGCTGTGTCGGCGTACGCCAGCGGCCGGCTTCCCGTGGCTCCCGGAATTGACTTCGCCTCGACGGTCGGTCCCTGCTGCAGAAGCTATGGACGATGTAGTAGACGCCGAAGGAGACAGAGCCGGCGTAGACGAGAATGCAGCCGGCGAGCGAGGCCAAGGCACGTCGCCGGTCGTGAGCGAGGGGGTGACCGCGTCGCTGGTGCGCAGCAGGCCGTAGACGACCCAACGGCTGGCGCCCGACCTCGGCGGTGTACACCAGCCGGTGCAGGATGGCGATGAAGCCGGTCGGAAAGGCGAGGAACGCTCCCAGAGAAACCAGCGCGTCGTCTCCAGTGCGGCCGCGGAGCCGCAGGAAGGTCCCGAACCACGAGACGGCGAGCATGATCAGCCCCATCCCCACCATGATCCGGAAGCCGAAGAACGGGATCAGCACCGGCGGCCGGTCCTCGGCGGCGGGAAGGTCTCCAGCCCGATCTCGCGCGCGGTCCAGTTGCCGGAGGCGATGAAGCTGCCGAGCTTCGGGATCTCGATCGCGAACAGATTGCGCTCGCTCGCCTCGTCGGGAATGGCGATCAGCACCTCGCTCGCGGGCTGCTGCGTCTTCCAGCGCGCCTCGATCGCCGCGAACTTCGCCGGTTGATGCTTGAGCACGTAAAGAGCCCGTCAGGTGCCCGAAGAAGAGCTGGATCGGGATCAGCACCGCGACCAGCCCGAGGCCCCAATGCAGCATCACGCGGGCCTCGGCGCGATGGACGCCGCGCAGCATGTACCAGGCGCCGGTGGCCGCCACGCACATCCCGGTCGTCAGGAAGGCGGCGAGCAGCATGTGCGGCCAGCGCACGCGCATGATCGGTCCGGTCGTGATCGCCCACCAGTCCGCCGGGATGATCCTGCCGTCGACGATCGTGTGGCCGAGCGGCACCTGCATCCAGCTGTTGTTGGCGAGGATCCAGAACGATGAGAACATCGTCCCGAGCGAGACCATGCAGCAGGCGAAGAAGTAGAAGCGCGGCGACACGCGGTCGCGGCCGAGCAGCATGACGCCGAAGAACGTCGCTTCCAGCATGAAGGCGGTGAAGGCTTCGTAGCCGAGCAGCGGCCCCTGGATCGAGCCGGTCTTCTCGCGCCAGCACGCTCCAGTTGGTGCCGAACTGGAACGCCATGACGATGCCCGTGACGACGCCCATGCCGAACGACACCGCGAACACCTTCAGCCAGAAGTCGAACACGCGCCGGTAGAGCGCATTGCCGGTGGCCAGCCGCGCGCCCTCGATCGTCGCCAGCCACGCCGCCAAGCCGATCGTGAAGGCCGGGAAGATGATGTGAAAGCTGATGACGAACGCGAACTGGAGGCGCGAGAGGAAAACCGGATCGAGCCCCATGAGCCTGGCTCCTCCACTGGGTCTCGCGGAGGTGCTGTCGAGGCCCAGCACGACGATCTTGGCCTTCACGATCTTCGTTGGCCAGGCGGTGTGCGTAAAGCCGGCCGCCACGGCAACCTTTTGCGCACCGTTCACCGTATAGGTGATCACGCCGCCGCCGATCGCGCCGCCGAGCTCCTGGCCCCAAAGCTTCTGCGCCGTTGGCGGCATCGAGCGCGTAGAAGTTGCCGCCGACATCGCCGAAGAACACGACGCCTCCCGCCGTCGGAGTCATGCCGCCGACGATCGGGTAGTTGGACTTCAGGCGCCACTTCCAGACGCCGGTGTCGGCGTCGACGGCGTAGACCCACCCGGCCCAGTGTCCGTCCGTGGCGCCCTTCTGCCGAACATCCAGAACGGGTTCCATGTCGCCATGCCGGCCCATGGCTGCCCGACCTTCACCGACCGCAGTTCATTGACATCCTTTGGCGTTGACCGTGTCGCACCACTCGACCTCGCCGACGAGGACAAGGTTCGTCTGCGGAACGTAGGCCGGGCTGTTCCATTCGGCGCCCCCACCGCGCCCGGGCAGAAATGGACGGCTTTGCCGGGCGCGAACGTTGCGGCGACGTCCTCGACTTGGGTCACCGGCACGCGTGTAGAGCCGCGCTGTTGTTGGCGAGATCGAAGCCGTAGAGGTGTCCATCCTTGGGCGCGACCGACCATGAGCTGCTTGCCGCCCATCGTTTGAATCAGGACGGGCGGGTTGGAGACGTCCCAGTCGTGCCAATCCTTCGGCACAATCTTGAAATGGTGCTTGTAGTCCCCGGTCTTGGCGTCGAGCACGACGACCGAGTCGGTATAAAGATTCTCTCCCTCGCGCGCGGCGATCGCGAAGTCGGGAGCCGGATTGCCGCCGGGGACGTACAGCTGCCCGGTCTTCGGTATCGAGCGTGTATGACGTCCAGGTCCCGCCACCGCTGATCGGTATGCCGGGCGCGTTTTTCCAGGTCGACGTGTCGAGCGGCGCTCGTGCCGTGCGGTCCGCGGATCGCGTCGCCCTCGGCTCTGGGAACCAGAAAGAACTCCCAGACGATCTTGCCGGTCTTGGCGTCGAGCGCGTACATGCGGCCCTTGCCGCCCTTGAAGTCTCCGCCCGCATTGCCGACGAAGACGACGGCCGTCCCAGGCAATGGGCGCCGACGGCACCGACCTCGCCACGTTTCGGGTCCGCGATCGTCGTTTCCCAAAGTCGCTTGCCGGTCTTGAAGTCATAGGCGAGCACGCGTCCGTCCTGGGTGCCGCGAAACAGCATGCCGTCCAGGTAGGCGGCGCCGCGGTTGGCCGGCAGAAGGCTGGGGGGATAGTCCTCGTGCGTTCGCCAATTCTCGGCGCAGGTCGCCGGGTTGATGCGAGAAAATATCGAATTCGGTCGTGCCGATCAGAGCGTTCTCCACCATGATCAGACCGGACTCAAAGGCAGCGAACTCACCGACGTCGTAAGTGCACAAGACCTTCAGCTTGCCGACATTCTTCGTATTGATCTGGCTGAGCTGCGAGTAGCGCTCCGAGGTGAGTGTTCGGTTGTAGCTCGGCCAGTCCCCGGCGCTGTCGCCTGGCGCCTCCGCGGCAGGTGTGAGGCGCAAGGGACGCGGCGCCTTTGTACGCTCCATTCAACTCCGTGCGTTGTGGTACCTCGCGGTGCAGACCAAGACAGAATCATGGTTGCGCGTCATCGCCGCGAAGAGGGACACACGGACCGGGAAGAGATAATAGAGCGCGCCCCCTGTGGCGGCGCCGATCACAACCAGCGCGACAGCGATGAGAAATAGCTTCTTTTTCATGCTAACCACTTGCGGTTTTCGCGCTCGGCCCAAAACGTCATGCAGTTGCGGATCTGTCGCGCCCGTGCTCCTGGGCGTGATCGGACGCCTTGCCGCGGGTAGAAAAAGGAGGCTGGATCGGCCTCCGTGCTTGCGACAGACGCCGCTCGCGCACCTTGGTGAATGTCGACAAGAACGCGTGGAGCAACGGCCATCGGTCGCCGGATCAACCGCCAAGCCGATGCTGCGCTAGGTTGAGCCAACGCGCCGGAGACCTGCGTCAGTAAATGGCTTCGCATGACAGTTTGACGGTCTTCCTCCAAATCCATGACAGAAGTCCCACACCCACGCCCGCAACAAAACTGCCCATAGGGGCAGACTGGCACCTCCAGGCAGATTCAGCCGCAAATACTGCACCTCAATTGGGGGCGCCCTTCGGTGGCAGGGCGCCACGCCCACGACGTCGATAAGCTTTTTCGTTGGTTAACGGTTTGGTAAAAGATCTTCCGTGTCCGTTTTTAATCGCTTGCGCACTCGTCAGAATGTCGCCGCGCCAGTAAGGATGTGCCGTGAGTAATAAAGACGCTTGGCGGGCTACAACCTAACTCGGTCAGTCGTTGCGGCCGTGCCGGCCTGACGCATGACTGGCCGCACCTGGACAGCGGCGCTGCTGCCACAAGAGTGGCCATCAGTATCCAGCCTTCGGTGTATTTGTGCTGGGGCTGTCCCCCTGACTTTTCGCGCACCCTGCGCCTCGCGGGCGTCATGGGCGTTGCCGTTTGCCGGGTCGTTCGTTGCTCGGCTCTACACCTCCCGCTGCGCCCTGCCCCTGGGTGCAGTTGTGGCCCGCACCTCGCCTCTCGAAAATGGCGCCTGGGCGCAGACTGCCGGCCCGGCTCGGGCAGTCATCGGCACAAAGGGGTTGGAGCATGAGCACAAAGGCCTGGCGCGGTCTGCTCGCGTCGTTCGTGGTCGCTATGGCGGCGCAGCGCACCGGCAGCGGCACAACAGCAAGACAAGCCCAATATCCTCTTCATCATGGGCGACGACATCGGCTGGATGCAGCCCAGCATCTATCACCGCGGCCTGATGGTCGGCGAAACCCCAATATCGACCGCATCGGCAAGGAAGGCGCCATGTTCGTCGACTATGTGGCCATGCAGAGCTGCACCTCGGGACGCAACGCCTTCTTCACGGGCATGTATCCCCTGCGCACCGGCATGATCCCGCCGCAACTGCCGGGCAGTCCCTCCTACCTGCGGCCCGGCACGCCGGCCATTGCCAAGTTCCTGTACGACCTCGGCTACACCACCGGCGAGTTCGGCAAAACCACTCTAGGTGACCACACCGCGGCGCTGCCGACGGCGCATGGCTTCCAGGAATACTGGGGCTACCTCTACCACCTCGACGCCATGCAGCAGGTGAGCTTTCCCGACATCAACAAAAACCCGAATGTCCAGGGCGTCGCGCCACCTTGTAAGAACACGCCGATCCCCGGCGTGCCCGAAGTCCCCGGCGCCGTCGATCCCAAGACCACCCGCTGCCTGACGCCGCCACGGCCCGTGCTCTGGTGCAAATCCTCCGACGGCACGGAGAAAAACCAGAACTGCAGCGATGAAGGTCCCCTCACGCTGGACCGCTCCAGGTCGGTGGACGAGGAGATCTCCGCCAAGGTCGTCGACTTCCTCGACCGCAACGACCCGAAGAAGACGGGCAAGCCCTTCTTCGTTTGGTACAACCCGGCGCGCATGCACGTCGTCACCGTGCTGTCACCCAAGTACGAAGCCATGCTGGGTGAGCGCGGCGGCAAGGACTGGGGCGTCAACGAAGCCGGTCATGAAGCAGATGGACGACAACATCGGCGACGTGCTCAAGAAACTCGAGACCATGGGCCAGCTCGACAATACCATCGTCGTCTTCACCACCGACAATGGTGCCGAGGCGATCTCCTTCCCGACGGCGGCGTCACGCCGTTCAAGGGGCAGAAGGGCGAGGCCTGGGAAGGCGGCTACCGCGCTCCCATGGTCGTGCGTTGGCCGGGCCATATCAAGCCAGGCACCGTGCATAGCCAGCTGTTCGCCGCGCTCGACTGGGTGCCGACCCTGGTCGACATCGCCGGCGGCCCCAAGGGCGAGGGCCTGAAGAAGCAGATCGAGGGCGGCCAGTATCCCGGCATCGTCAAGACCACGCTGGATGGCGTCAACCAGCGCGACTACCTCGAAGGCAAGTCGGAGAAGTCGGCCCGCGACTACTTCTACTACTTCTCCGGCGCCACGCCGTCGGCGGTGCGCTACAAGAACTGGAAGATGTACTACACCATGTCGCAGCCGGGGCCGGCGGGCTGGATCATGCCGCTCACCACCTTCCACTTCACCTTGGTGCAGAACATCAAGCGCGATCCCTTTGAGCAGGCGGTCGGCGTTGAGCAGAAGTCGGCGATGAGCCTGGGCGGTGCCCTCGGCGCGCCGATGACGGCCTTCCAATATGACTGGAACATGCTGCCCATCGGTCAGCAGCTCTGGCTCGAGCACCTGAGCTCTTACGAAAATACCCGCCGCTGCAGGCGGCGGAAAGCTACAACCTCTCTCAGGTCTTGGAGCAGGTGAAAGCGGCCAACAGCGGTCACGCCAGCGAATAGCCTGAGCCAAGTGCGAGCATGCGTTGGCGGACGTCGGATAGAGGACGTCCGCCAACGCAGGTCTAAAGAAAACAAAGAGAGCGCTGTCACCTTCGGCTCGGGCAGGGTCACCGAGCCCTTAGGTGTCGCACCGAACACACGCCCGGCACGATGCAGTCTTCGATCCCTTTCGTCCCACGCACGTTGAACGGGTGACGCACGCAATGCGAACCGTCGGTCGCAGAGTCGTGCAATCGAATGGGACGCTAGGAAGGTGACTGAGAATGAGCACGCTTGTGAAATCTTGCGTCGGATTGCTGTGGCTGCTTGCCGCCGCAATGGTCCCAGTGGCGCCCGCGGGCGCGCAAGCGCCAAAACCGAACATCCTCGTCATTATGGGCGACGACATCGGCTACTGGAACATCAGCGCCTACAACCGCGGCATGATGGGCTACCGCACGCCCAACATCGACCGCATCGCCGCCGAGGGCGCAATCTTCACCGACTACTACGGTCAGCAATCCTGCACCGCCGGCCGCGCAGCGTTCATCACCGGACAGAGTCCGCTGCGAACCGGGTTGCTGAAAGTCGGATTGCCGTCAGCAAAGGAGGGGCTGTCGGCCGAGGACCCGACCATCGCCGAACTGCTCAAGCCGCAGGGCTATGCGACCGGACAATTCGGCAAGAACCACCTCGGCGACCGCAACGAGTTCCTGCCAACCGTGCATGGCTTCGATGAGTTCTTTGGCAACCTTTATCACCTCAACGCCGAGGATGAGCCCGAACACCCCGACTATCCAAAGAACCCGGCCTTCAAAGCCGAATTCGGTCCGCGCGGGGTCCTGAAATGCTTTGCCACAGCGACCGACACCCCGGGCGAAGATCCCCGCTTCGGTCCCTGGGGCAAACAGAAATGCGAAGACACCGGACCGCTGACCAAGAAGCGCATGGAGACGATCGATGAGGAATTCGTCGGGGCCACTCCTTGGCTTTATTGATCGCGCGCATCAGGACAAAAAGCCGTTCTTCGTCTGGCTCAATCCAAGCCGCATGCACATCTGGACGCGCCTCAAGCCCCAATCACAGGGAGTAACGGGCCTTGGCATCTATCCCGACGGCATGGTGGAGCACGATGCCCAAGTCGGCCAGGTTTTGAAAAACTCGATGATCTCGGCATCGCCGACAACACCATCGTGATTTACACCACCGACAACGGCGCCGAGGCCTTCTCCTGGCCCGATGGCGGGACCACGCCCTTCCGCGGCGAAAAGAACACCAACTGGGAGGGCGGCTATCGGGTTCCGGCGATGGTCCGCTGGCCTGGCCTGGTGCCACCGCGCACGGAGATCAACACCCTCTTCTCCGCCGAGGACTGGGCGGCGACCTTGCTGGCCGCGGCCGAGTGAAGCCGATATCAAGGCCAAGCTGCTGCAGGGCTACAATGCTGCCGGTCGGACCTTCCGCGTCCACTTGGATGGCTATGACCAGCGCGCGCTTCTCGGCGGCACCGGCCCGAGCCAGCGGCGTGAATTCTTTATTGGACCGATGACGGCGACCTTGCCGGCCTTCGTTACGACCAGTGGAAAGCCGTCTTCATGGAGCAGAAGGCGCATGGGCTCGCCGTCTGGTCGCAACCGATGGTGCCACTGCGCCTGCCCATGCTGTTCAATATTCGCTCGGACCCCTTCGAACGCTCCCAACACGAGGCCGGTGACTACGTCAAATGGTTCGTCGAGCACGCTTTCGTGCTACTTCCCGCGCAAAAAGTCGTGGCGCAGCACCTGGCGAGCTATCAACAGTTCCCGCCGCGCCAGCGGCCGGGATCGTTCTCGATCGAACAAGTCATGGCAGAAGTTGAGGAACCCGCCGTCAAGCAACTAGCGGGGCCATCAAGGCGCACCTGGTCGTCGATTGCACCCGTCGCCTGGGCGCGGTCCGCGCCGGTGGCGCGGCCCGCCGGCCTCACGTCGCCGGGGCGATCCTCACTTGGCCTCGGCAAAATCCTTAAGCGCCTGAATGGGTACCGAGACGACATTGGGCTGCCCCCAGGCCGTCGACACCCGTAGCACGCGGAAGGGAAACGCCATCGTTTGGGTGAAGAGATTGCTGACGATGGCGACCACTTGCCCCTGGCAATCCAGCACCGGCGCGCCTGAGGCACCATGATCGAGGACGAGGCGGTCGTCGCCGTCGTACATCTCGAGCAGTGCCGTGCCAGTCAACCGCGTCGCTATCGCCATATTGCACGAAGCGACCGGCGGCGAAGCGCAGACGATTGCCCGGGTAGGCGAGGCTAACCACACGCGCTCCTCGGGGGCCAGCGGTTGCATCCTCAGTTCAAGGCCCCGTGCCGCCGAAAATGGCGCGCGCAATTCAAGCACCGCGATCTTTTCGGCGTGCGAGCCTGCCAAACTCACCCTCCGCACGGCCGTCGACTGTCGGGTCTCGCCGTCGAGGATTTCGACCTGCTTCCAGTCTTGACCGGAAAGCGTCATGGCCGCGGCGACGTGCTCCGCCGTCACCATCGAGGTGGCGGACAGGAACCAGGCGGTGCCGCGGATTCCTAACGAGCCCGGATAGGCCTTTTTCTCCTCCTCGTCGAAATACCTTGTCATGCTGACCGTGGAATGCGTCAGCGTTGCAGGATCGACGCACCCTGCCGCGGCCTGGCTGCAGCAAAACACGGTGAAGAGGAGCAGGCACGCCGCGCAGGCCGGTGCGGCCCTCGCAAGGCGCGCCCATCCACGCCGGCACAGCGTGCCCCCGACGGTTCCCCCTGCATCTCCCCCGTGTCCCCCTTTGGTCCCTCAGCAGAAGCTGCATGCTAGTGCACGCGAAAGGCCGCATCTCCATGTTTTTCCATGCACATCGGCTTTTGCCGGCGCCCTGTTGCCTTTCCGTCATGGTGCGCCGGCCGCGCGCCCGAGCCCCGCCCCCAGCTCGGCATCGACGCGGTCTTGCCGGCGCGCGTCGCGCGCCGGCTGGGCTCGTCGGCGGCAATGGGCTCATACCCAATTGATTAGACCGGCCATAGGGTAATTCCGGATAGCTCGCCCAATCGGCGCGGCTAGCTTGTACCGGTCCCAGCCGAAAGACCCTCTTGGTACTGACAGTCCCTCCCTGAAGACAGAGCGATCGTGGCGCGCTCCCAAAGCACATCCGGAAGCAAACGGGGATCGCGGCTCGCAACAGAAGGCGCCCGCGATCTTCCGCGCCCCGGGGGCACGCGGTTTTTTCAACGGAAGATCGTGCTTGCCGTATCGCTTGGCGCCGGCCTGGTGGTGATCGCCGGCCTGTGTCTTGAGTTGCTGACGGGCCATGGGCAGCACGCCGCGCCGCTTGGGCTGTCCGGCGATGCCACCGCGGCCAGCTTCGTCGGCAGCACGGCCTGCGCCGGCTGCCACCAGCAGCAGGCCGAGCTGTGGCGTGGCTCGCAGCACAGGCATGCCATGGATCATGCGACCGAGACGACCGTGCTCGGCGATTTTTCCGGCGCGAGCTTCGACTACTTCGGTGTGCGCTCGCGCTTCTTTCGCGACAACGGCAAGTTTTTGGTCGAAACCGACGGACCCGACGGCAAGCTTGCCACCTTCGAGGTCAAGTACACCTTCGGCGTCGATCCGCTGCAGCAATACTTAATCGCCTTTCCGGACGGCCGCCTCCAGGCGCTGTCGCTGGCCTGGGACACCCGTCCCAAGGCAAAGGGCGGCCAGCGCTGGTTTCACCTCTATCCGGACGAACAGATCCGGCACGACGACTTCCTGCACTGGACCAAGCTCAACCAGAATTGGAACTTCATGTGCGCCGAATGTCATTCGACCGGCGTGCGCAAGAACTACGATGCGGTGGCCGATCGCTTCGCCACAACTTTTGCGGAGATCAACGTCGGCTGTGAGGCCTGTCATGGCCCGGGCTCCAAGCACGTCGCTTGGGTCGCCGACCGCAAGAGCTGGTGGCCATTGGGCAAAGTCGACGATCCGACCATGGGGCTTTCGGTTCGCTTCGACGAACGCCGCAATGTTAGCTGGCCGATCGACGCCAAGAGCGGCAACGCCACGCGCAGCGAGCTCGCCTTCTCCTTGCGCAAGGAGACGGAGACCTGCGGCCTGTGTCACGCCCGCCGTGGCCAATTCTCCGAAAATTGGCTGCCGGGTCGTTGGTTATCGGAAACGCACAGCGTTTCGCCGCTCAGTCGGGGCCTCTATCAAGCCGACGGGCAGATGCTCGACGAGGTCTACAATTACGGCTCGTTCAAGCAGAGCAAAATGTTCGCCGCCGGTGTCACCTGTAGCGACTGCCACGAGCCGCATAGCGCCAAACTCCGCCTTCGCCGATGATGCTGTTTGCCTGCAATGCCATGCCTCGGACAAGTACGCGGCGACCGCCCACCAACGGGCACGCTGCCTCACCCCCGCCTGCGCCTCCTGTCACATGCCGACACGCACCTATATGGTGATCGACCAGCGGCACGACCATAGTTTCCGCATTCCGCGGCCCGACCTGAGCGTCAAGCTCGGCACGCCCAATACCTGCAACGGCTGCCACGCCGACCGGTCACCCGAATGGGCCGCAACCGCGATTGAGCGCTGGCATGGTCCGAATCGCAAGGGCTTCCAGACTTTTGCGGCAGCCTTGCAGGCGGCCTGGACCGGCAAGGCAGATGCGGCACGGCTGCTTGCCCAGGTCGCCGCGGACCGCGGCACGCCGGCGATCGCGCGCGCCAGCGCACTAGCCGAGCTTGGCTCGCGGCTGACCCCTTCCACGATCGCTCTGATACGGACAAGCCTTGCCGATCCTGACCCAATGGTGCGCATCGGCGCGCTCGACGCGCTGGAGGGTATGCCCCTGGCCCAGCGCGGGCCGCTTGCCTCAGCATTGCTCGGCGATGCCGTCCAGGGTGTGCGCACGCGAGCCGCCTATGTTTTGGCCGGCATGGAGACCGCGCGCCTCTCGGCGCCCGAACGCGAACGCTTTGAGCGCGCGGCGCAAGAGTTTGTCGCGGCGATGAAGTTTAATGCCGACCGGCCCGAATCCGTTCCATGCTCGGGTCCTTCTACCTGCGACGCGGCGCAATGGCGGATGCGGAGGCCGAGCTCAAAGCCGCACTTCGGCTCAGTCGGCAGTACACGCCCGCCGCCATCAATCTGGCCGATCTCTATCGCCAGCTCGACCGTGAAGCCGAAGGCGAGCGCACCCTGCGCGAGGCGATCGCCGACGGCCCAGAAGATGCCGGCGTGCATCACGCGCTCGGCCTGACTCTGGTGCGCCTTAAACGGCTCGATGAGGCGATTGGCGAGCTCCGCCTTGCGGCCCAACTTGCGCCGGAGCAGGCAAGGTATGCCTATGTCCACGCCGTCGCCCTCAATTCCGCGGGGCGCGGCAGCGAGGCGATCGCTGTGCTGAAGGACAGTCCTGGTTCGCCATCCGGACGATCGCGAGACCTTGCTGGCGCTGATCAGCTTCAGTCGCCAAGGCGGGGACATCTCCGCAGCGCTCGCCTATGCGCAACAGTTGGCCCGCATGGCCCCGACCGATCCCAATGTCACTCGGCTTCTACAAGACCTTGAGCGCCAAAACGGTGCTTCCAAACCATGAAATGTTACCCACCCAGTTCCACCCGGAGCTAGTTCGTCCGAACCCACCCAATCCACGCGCCCGGCCCCTCCCATCGCGCAGGAGGTCCTTGGTCCGGCGTTAGCACAAGCAAGACGTCGAAACTGCCCGGGAGTACGGTCGGCGTCCCTTGCGGGCCTACGGCGGGCATTGCAGAAAGCGAGCGACCATCTCGGGCGTATACCAAGGCACATCCGCGGCTACGCTTCGGCTCATGCAGCCCGTGAAAAACGTGGCGCAATAGGTTTGTTTTTCCGCCGCCGTCTGTGCCAAGGGATTTAGCTTTTCATCGGCGCGCAGACAGGACGACATGGCCGAGCTGCAGATCTCCTTTCTGCAGCTATCGCCCGCCGGCGAAGCAACCGCCAGGCTGACCGCGTAGGGGCAAGCCACGGCGACGACGCCGAAAATTCGAAAACGGCGACGCATGGCAGCCACGGTCGTCACAGCCAAGTCCGTCGTGCTCATCGTCTCCGACCCGCGGCGCGCGTTCTGGCGGGCGCCTTGCCCATTCCACGCAGGCTGGCCCCGAGCTCAATAGCCCGCGGTCAATAGCGCCTGCCGGATCGCCACCGTCGCGGCTTTCCCACGGCTGTTCGACGGCCGTGAGAAAGCCTCAGCGGTACAGGTTGCTCCCGCCAGCTCGTCGCCTTGCGGGAGCGCGACCCTTATTCGCGATCGGGCATCCCGTCCACGAGGAAAAGTTTGCCGCCGGAACGGTAGATAATGGCCCCATTGGCCACTTCATGGGCACCCTTTCCTAGGGTCGTCCGTGCTCGGGGTGGCCTTTGGCTTGCCCAAGTGAAGTTTGAAGGTGCCTTTGTCGACGAATACGCCCTCATGGTCGCCGAGCTCGGCGACGGCTTTTGACTCTCGGCCCGCATATATTGCGGCATTCCTAGCTGCGAGCCCGGGCCCGACATGCCGAAATTCGCAATGGCGAGACTTGAGGCACCTACGGTAAACCCTATCGCGGCAGCACCGAGGATCGTAAGGGACGAACGTCCAAGTGACATTGCAGTTCTCCGTGTGAGCAGTTTGCCCGAGTATTTGGCACCCGATTTGCGATTGGCGATATACGCGCAAGCCCGGAGGCGCCTATGGGCAAAAACCCTAGACCCTTTGGGGCACATTTCCGGCGCGAACTGCAGATTGACCGCATGGCCACGGCGCCGCAAAAGCCGGTCCGATTACAGATTCAGGACCGTCCTTGTGGCAATCGCTTCCAGCTGCTTTGGCACCTTGCCCAAGGTCACGAAGCGTTGCAGCCAAGTGAGCTCGCTGCCGGGTAGCTTCGGTATCTCGACGTAGCGGATGACGCCGCTGTCCTGTTGTTCCTCGATGCAAAAGTAGTTCAGCCGATAGGACGGGTAGTAGACCGCAGGCAACAGACCAAAGCGCACCGGAACCCGGCGCAACAATTTTAACCATGTCCCGGTGTTGAGGATGATCCGGCCGTCCGATCCCAGCCGTTTCAGAAACGCCGCGTGCGTGTGCCCAAAAATAAAGACCGCAACCCGGTCATCCCTTTTGAAGACCTCCTCAGCCGCTTGCAGGTAGGACAGATCCGAATCGAGATCTGGAATCGTCCAGCCGCTGGTGAGCACGTGGAAGCGACGCAAGGTACGCTTCAGGTCGTGCATTAGCAGTACCATGGGTGCACCGAACAAAATCAGGAAAATGGAGTTGATCGCGATCACCACCTGCAGAACATTGTCGATAACCCCCAACCGATTCATCAGCGGATTATCGAACAGGACATTGTAGTCAAAAATACCCAGAACTCGCAGCAGCTCTCCGAGGATCGCCACCAGGGTGACTGAGGAGAGAAGCAAGAACGGTAGCAGGAGCCACCGCAGCACGGTTCCCATCTCACGGTAGAAATAGTTCGATAGGAACCAGTCGGGGATCTGGAGCGTACCGACCGAGCGAATATCTTTGAGCCAGTCTCCCGGCCGAAATCGGAATATCGGCTCGCCCCACCGACGAAGGTTTCTGTGATGAAGTAACCGGCGGGCAGCGCGTGGAGATTGCCATAGTCGGAGAATGCGTTGAATGGGTCGTGCTGTTGGCCATGCTCGATCCAAATCTTCTTGTCGCCCACCATACGGGTCAGCACCAAGTTCGTGTCCAAATGGATGTTGTAGGCCCGTAGCATTCCCAGGTAGGCCGGATCGCAAGCCAGGTCGTAGTCGTGATTGCCGACCATCATGGTCACCTTGATGGACGCCCCGAGTAGCCCTGAGCTGATCGAAAATTGCCTGGTGCGCCTCGATGATGTGCGCAAGCTTTTGGGTGCCGCGCACGAGGGTCAGTTCCCAGAAGCCAAAGGTATCGCCGATAATGAGCGAGTTCGGTGTCGGGACCTTCCTGCTCTAACCCCTTAAGAAAGGCGATGAACTCTTGAGCGTAGTCGCAGTGCTGCAGCTGACCGTCGCCTCCCATGTGCAGGTCGCTGACAAAATAATACTTCCGCGCCAAATGCGATCTCTCCATAGCATCAAATCACCTTAAGTTTCGTCTGGAGAGGCTGCGCGAGGGGCCCCCTTAGCGATCGGCCCCGGAGGCACAAGGCCCGGAGGCACAAGGGGAGGATGGCCGGGAGGTGCCGGCCTTATCGGCGGCCGACCGAAAGCCGCCACGGCCGTTGCCACCTCCCTCCGCACCCCTTGGGAGCCGGCCACCTAGTCGATGCGCCTCAATTGATACAAGCGCACCAGCACATAGAGAAAACCACGAAAAAGAAGGCCAAGCCCTGCAAGGCATAGTCCGAATGCGCACCCATGACACCTTGCACAAATCGAGTGAGCCCGAGGGGCCAGGCCAGGTTGATGGCAAGGACTTCTAATAGGGAGCCCGACCTAACGGCCGCAGACGCTGGGGCGCGGACCTTACCGTGGCTATCTTGGACCTGGAGATGAGACCTCATGGTGCGCCTCGCTGTTGGGACTGTCGCATGCCTTCTTCTACTCAGGAATTGGCCCGACGCCACTCGGCGAAATCCCCAATCCTGCTTCGGGACAACCCTGTGTACCACCGTCGGCAATCGCGCCCAACTTGCCCCAAAGATCGGCCTTCGCCCAGACGAGGTACGCATTCCCGCCGAACGTCCACGCCTGGCCTGTCGCGGCGTCGCCGTCGGGTCTCGCCCACCTCGAGGTTGCAGGCACACATGGCCTTCGGCTCGCGCAACCCTCGCGGTCGCGCGAGGGTTGCGCGGGTTAGGAACGCCGTTGGGTCGGCAAAACGTTGCGAAAGATCGACCCATGCGGCTTGGCCACCGCAACAAAAAATCTCACCGTTGTGACGCTGAATGATGGTCTGGCAAATAGCCAATCCCACGCCCATACCATGGGCTTGTCGAAATGAACGCGTCAAAACTTTGCTTGCAGACACCTGCTTCGACGCCCGTCCGGTGTCTTCCACGTCGAGAACGACATCCGACGCTCGTCTTTGCCTGCCTGCAAAGCCTCGTTGGCGTTGTGAACGAGGTTATGACAATCGGGTGTGAGACGGGACGAAGATCCTCGCGTGTCGCCGTCTTAAACTTATGCGCGCTGCAAGACTCTGAGGAGCGCCTACCGCGACTGGCGCCGAATCCGAATGCCCCGCGCCGCCAGGATGCCGCGCCGCGTCAGGAAGCCCAGAGGTGCGCTGGGGCTACCCGGACGGCAACTGCGCCCGGGTAGCCCCCGCCGGTTAAGGTTTCCAGTGCTTTGCCAACATTTCGTCAGCCCAGCTTTTCCCGCTCCCCCTTTTCCCGCGCATCCGTACAGTGTCCGTCTTGCCAGTACTTATATTCGCCGCAGTCGCCCGCTTCACCGCGGGGCCAGCCAACGCGGTGGCCGCCACGGCACCGAGGGCTGCGAGCGCAAAGGGCAGTCTGCAAAGGCACCTTGAATTACGTATTAACTCACTACCATATTCCAGAAGTGATAAGATGCTACCAGGTACGCAACG
>ERZ1370068.1336-contig-11225_pt1 | contig 129936 bp, 149 predicted proteins | sample MGYA00561227_ERZ1370068 | MGnify/ENA primary metagenome ERZ1370068 (study PRJEB38410, sample SAMEA6850437) | metagenome | study: Metagenomic assessment of the ecological functions of the soil: analysis of the soil microbiota associated with the...
GGGTCTTGCCACCCGCCTCACTGGGCGAGGCATGGAAGCGTAGTGAGCCTTGCAAGAGCTTGAAAGCTTCCGTCGGCACGATGACGAAAGACGAAAACGGACCTCCGCTGGATCGCTGGCAATCTCGACAGTGACAGTGAAGCATCATAACCGGTTCTGCTGTGGATTCGTAGCGAATCGCGCCGCAAGCGCATCCGCCTGAGAAGGGTGTGGTTGTTGTGGTCATATATTATTTGGTTCAGAAATTCTCCAGTCATTGATCAGCGAGCGAAGACGTTGAGTCCCTTGCCGGTTTCCAGGAAGGATTTCATGCTGGAAAGCACGCGCGGCCAGCCCCAGGAAACTTTGCCAGCCATGGTCGAACCGGCCTTGAAGTTGCCGTGCGTTACCGTGAGGCACACCATGTCTTTAATCGCCTCGATTTCAAACGTGACGCGCGATTTGTCGGCGAGATCGTCCGGGTCGGCCCAGGTCAGCACGAGGCGTTTGGGCGGGATGCATTCCAAAACTTTGCCGGTGATCCAGACTTCAGGCTTCTCGCCTTGGTCACGTGCTGCCATGTCGAACCTTTCTTCCAGTCGGAGACGTTGCGCGAGCCCAGCCCAATATTGACGGGTGAATTCGGGTTTGGTGATGGCCGCCCACAGTTTTTCGGCGTGGTGCGAATGATAGGTTGTGTAAACTAACTTTGGTTTTTGCATATCGTTATCCTTTCTTGTTTTTGTTTTCTTCGAGACCCTTTTTCAAATCGCTCAGCGCCTGAAGGCGATGGCGTTCGTATTTGCCAATCCAGCGCTCGGAGATCTCGTGCAACGGCACTGGATTGAGGTAATGCAGCTTCTCGCGCCCGCGCCAGACGACGGCGACCAGGTTCGCCGCTTCCAGCAACAGGAGATGCTTGGTCACCGCCTGCCGCGTCATGTCGAGGTGCTCGCACAATTCGCCGAGCGTCTGCCCGTTGCTCTTGTGCAACTGGTCGAGCAACTTTCGACGGCTTTCGTCCGCCAAGGCTTTGAACACTGCATCCATCTCGCGCAACATTATGCAACCATTTGGTTGCATGTCAAGAGACAAACTTTGACACAAACGAATTTTCTTCGGTGTCTGGATTAAGCCAACTTGAACTAAACCACTGAGTCATTGTCCAGGCATTCAATGTCGTAAAAGCCAAAAGCCCAGCAATCCGCTGCACCAAGCCGCCGTCCGCCTTGCGCGAATTGCGCGAGCGGCCACGAGGAACGCCATCGTCCGAGCGGTTTCATTTCGCGTTTGCCGACCGCATTGATTTCCTCAACGAGGCTGCGTGGGATGCGGTCGCGGCGAAGCGGCGGTCCTCTTCCTGCGCCGCGACGTGTTGCGCGTCATCGAGAAGCACGGCCCGGACAATGCTCTGTTCCGCGTTACGCCATGATTTTTCGATCGGAGAAGCCGGTTGGCAGCACTGGCGGTGCAGCATCGTCACGTTACTGCACCGGCAAGCATGTTCGCACCGAGAGGAAAGAAGCCGCGGGCAGCGACGCTGCAGTTCATCAGAGGCGCAAGCGCTCGCGCCCTGCCAACGAAGCTGGCGACGCGCCAAAATCCGAACGAGCCGATTGCTGGTGGCCGGGAATCTGATGTCGTGGGGTTTCACGGCATCGCGTTCGCGCCGGCGAGATCCCGCCAGGCTCTGGCCCGGTGTGGCCGAGGCGCTGTATCGCATCCGCCGCGCGGAACGGTTGCTGAGGGCAGACGAATCTCGTGCTGCGTCAGGGACCGTCACCGAACGCGAGTCGGGCCTGGAGGCGTTGCGGCGGTTCAGCTATCGCCCGATGGAAACCGGAGCTTCGAACATGGTGCTCGCCCATCCCGCCCGCGTGGCGCACCTACGATGATTATCTCGGTGCGCTCGACGCCAAGTATCGGCGCAACGCGAAGGACCAGGTCAAGAAGCTGACGGCGGCGGGTTGCACGATGGAAACGCTGACCGATCTCGCGCCGCACGCGGGCCGGTTGCACGAACTGTATCTCGGCGGTTCACCAGAACGCGTCCAGGCGATGGTGACGTTGCCGCCGAATTTCATTCCCAGCGCCGGCGGGAGTATCTGCGCGACAACTTCCGTTGCACGGTCGTGCGGCGCGGGGACGAGTTGCTGGGATTCGTCACCACGTTGCGCGACGGCGACACGGCCATCGCTCACGTACATCGGGTTTGATCGCGCTGCCGCCGCGAAGGCCTTGCCGATTTATCTACGCCTCCTGCACGCAACTATTGCGGACGCGATTTCGTGGGGCTGCAAAGCTTGTCGCTAAGTGCGCTGTCTTCGAACCCAAAGCCGCGCTCGGCGCGAAGCCCGGAGTGCGATGTCCGGTCTGGCTGCGTCATCGCGTACCGGCGATAAGAACTGGATGATGCAGTGGTCCTGTGCGCGCAGTGACGCACGACGAAGCACCGGAGCTGAATCCGTTTAAAGCCGCGCAGAGATCAAATAGTCTCAGGACGACTTCTTTTGCTTCGGCTTCCGGCGGCGGGTAAGTGATGATGCGGGCGCTGCGTTTGTAGGAGAAATAGAGACCAGGTCCACTGGAACAGCACGGCGAGGCGGTTGCGGAAGCCGACGAGAAAATCAGGTGGATGAACAGCCACGCCAGCCACGCGAACCAGCCGGAGAATTTGAATCGGCCAATCCACGCCACCGCCGCCGAGCGTCCAATGGTCGCCATCGTGCCCTTGTCCCAATACTTGAACGGCGGGCGCGGCGTTGTTGGCTTCGCGCTCGGAGTTGATTTCATCTTCGATGATCTTCGCGACGTGTTTGCCCATCTGCATCGCGGCGGGTGAAACGCCGGGAACGGGTTTGCCGTTCGTCCTTGCATCACGAGCGCCATGTCGCCGATGGCAAAGATTTCCGGATGACCGGGCAGGCTGAGATCGGGATTCACTTTCACGCGACCGGCCTTGTCGAGTTCCACGCCGAGCTTCTTTGTCAGCGGTGTGGCGGAAACGCCCGCAGCCCAGATGATGTTGCCCGGCGCGGATGATTTCGCCGTTGGCGAGTTCCACTTCGCCCGCGCGAATGTCTTTGACGTGAATGTTGATTTGCGGATTTGCACGCCGAGCGCCTGCAGCTGGCGTTGCGCGCTGGCCGAGAGGTCGGGCGGCAAGATGCGAGAGCACGATCGGCGAACCTTCGATGAGGATGATGTCGCGCCTGGTCGGATCAATGTGCGCGGAAATCGCGATTCAACACCGGTGCGCGCCAGTTCGGCAAACGCGCCGGCGAGTTCGACGCCCGTCGGCCCGCCGCCGACACACGACGATGGTCATCAAGCGTGTCGCGCTCGGCGGGATCGGTTTCGTTCTCGGCTTTCTCGAACGCGAGCAGAATCTGACTGCGGATGCGCAGGCGTCGTCGAGAGTTTTCAGGCCGGGCGCGAATTGTTCCCACTCGGGATGGCCGAAGTAGCCGGTCTGCCCGCCCATCGCGAGCACGAGGTAGTCGTAGTCGAGCGCGCCTTTTTTCGAGAATGACGCGCTTGTTCGCGCGAGATCAAAGTCCACCGCCTTGTTGAACAGCACGGTGATGTCGCGGCCGGTTCGAAAGAATCCCGCGAATGGGCTGCGCGATTTCCGGCGCGGAGAGTCCGCACGGCGGCCACCTGATAAAGCAGCGGCTGGAACAGATGATGATTTCGTGCGGTCCACGACCGTGATGCGCGCGTTGGACGGGAATGCAAACGTCGGGCCGCCGGAATCCGCGCCGATCACGACCATTGCATCTTTTGTCCCCGCCGCGGCCCAATGAATCAACGCGGGGAATGCAATGGTCGAATGGCTGGTCAGACATCAGTGGTGACAACAGAATCGCTGCATTGACGCCAGAAACTGGTCCGCATAAACCCAGCCGACCAGAGTCACTGTGCCGGCTTCTTGGCCGGGCGCGGGTAATCGCGATGCCAGGCAATAGCATCCAGGGCCGAAGATGAGGATGGGCTTGCCGGTTGCCGATATTTCACGCCGGGATTTGATTCGCGACAGCTTTCCGCCGCCCCGGCATAAACGCTCTCGTTCGCCTGTTCCATCAATGCAGTAATTCGTCGGCGCGCTTTTCCGCCGCGAAAGCTGTCGGGCGAATCCTGCGTGAGCACGAACATTCCCAAATAATAAAGAAGATCCCCGGCAGACCGAACTGACGGAATCGAATGATCATGAAGATGAGCTGGAAAAAGACCAATCAAGAACCGAGCAGACGCCCGGCGAGTGAACGGCTTTCTCTCGATTCCGCAGTGCTGTTCGCTGGCGCAGACCGCCGTGATTTCTTCTGTCGGTAAATTCACAGACGGTTACCGAAAACGAGTTCGCGCGTCGTCGGAAATGCAAGCAGCCATCGCCAATGGCCCGCGGATGCTGTGTGGGCGCACAACAATGTTCCACAATGCCGCCACCATCGAGGTCATGACGAGCAACTGCTGGGGTCTGCTTTTAAAACAGGCATTCGGACCCAACCGGAGATATTTCAGAAACATTCTATTGATGGCAAATGGAACGCAAGATAACTGGGTTGGCGACCAGCAACATTCGCCACCCAGGTAATGTTCCGGCATCAGCACGCAAGCCGCGATGAGCGACACCCAGATGCCGAAGCGAATGCCCCAGCCCGCCACGACTTGATGCCAGTTTCTAAAATTGAGCTGGGGGAATATTTCCGCGCTCCAATGGATGGCATCTCAGCAGCGCGCCCAAAAATGCAGCCAGCCCGTTTGAATCCACCAGCCCGCCGTATCGGGAAACCAAACGCGGTGACAAGATCCAGCGTGACCGGCAGCAGGAAAAATGTTGATGGCGGCAAAAAGCGAACTGGGTTGGTGAGCAGCCGCGCGCTCTGGTCCACGTGCCTATGCTGCCTTGCGCCAGGGAATCATCCCGAGCCACCCGCCAGGGCACACAAAAAGCGCGCGGCGAGAACGAAATGGGCCAGCAACAGGAGAACGACCATGAACGGCTTGCTACCAATTTTGGATCCCCGGTCGCAAACTCTTTTCCGTCCGGCTTGTGGGAATGAGACCCGCCAACTGCACCTGCCACGGGACGTTCGCCACTGAAACTCCGGCCGGCTTGGATCGTTGAACTCGATCAACACCGGCAGCGAATTGATGCTGGGCCGCGTGCTCAACACGCACCAGCAATGGCTCTGCCGCCGACTCGCGGACCTCGGCTATCTCGTCACGCGACAGGTCGCGGTGGCTGATACACCGGCCACGATATCGAAGCAAGCCGTGCGCGAAGCGCTTCAGCCGCGCGCGATCTCGTCATCACCACTGGCGGACTCGGGGACCGGCACGTTCCGATGACCTCACGCGCGATTCGTCGGCGCAACTGCTGGGAAAGAGTCTGCGCGAAGATGCCGGCGGTCGCTGGCGCACATCGAAACAGTTCTTTGCCGTCGCGCAAACGGCCGATGCTGAATCCGCGAAGGTGCAGGCGCTGGTAGTGCCGGACGGTGCCATCGTGCTGCCGAATCGCGCCACGCACCGCGCCGGGACTGGCGATGGAACTCAAGCCGACACGCTTCGCGCGGATGGCGCAGCGGGACGCTGGCTCGTGATGCTGCCGGGGCCGCCGCGTGAATTGCGGCCGATGTTCGGCTGACAGCGTCGTGCCGCTGCTTGCGCCGACGCGTTGCCGCTTGCAGGCGAGTCTGTTTGCCGCACGTTCCGCACGCACGGGCATCGGCGAATCGCTGTGCAGGAAATCGATCGGCAAACGCTCGCATGTGCTCGTCGCAAGCGGGCTTGACGTGGGCTATTGCGCGCGTCGGCCAGGTGGACGATGCGGCTGGCGGCTCGCGGCGCGCACGGCGGCGAGACTTCGTGCGCGAGGCCGAAGGGCATTCTCTGTTCGCGCTGCAGCTGGCTACGTACATCTTCATGGCGAGAAGACGATGCACTGGAAGCCGTGATCGTCCGCTTGCTGACGGAGCGAAAACAGACCCTCGCCCTCGCGGAATCCTGCACCGGCGGCTGCATCGCGCATCGCACTGACGAACGTGCCGGGCGCATCGGCGGTCTTTGCTTCGCGGGACTCGTGACCTACAGCAACGCGGCGAAGCAGAAATACCTGGGCGTGCGTGGGGAAACGCTTGCGCAGCACGGCGCGGTGAGCGAAGCGGTCGCACGTGAAGATGGCCGAGGGCGTGCTCACGGCAAACCGGCGCGGATTATGCGTTGTCAGTGACCGGCATCGCCGGACCGGCAGGCGGTTCAGACGCCAAACCGGTAGGGCGCGGTGTTCATCACCGGTCTGGCGAGCGCGCAGGGGGACGACGGTGCTCGCAGCAGTCTCTAACCCTTCCACGATCGCAGAGACGTTCAAGCAGGCGACGACGCCAACCAGGCCGCGTTGGAGCTCGTTGCGGCGCACGGGTTTTTGCAGTGAGCCGGAGCGATGGGACCGAACGCGACAAAGCAGTCCACCGCAGCGCCGTTGCGCAGCTGAACGCCCGCAGTGCGCGATGTGTTGCAACGGGGTCTTGTTCAAGGACATTGGCGGAACTTCCGGCCCGGCGATTAGCCGCGCCAGCTAAAGCGCGCTCGGAGCTGCCGGTGGCGCAACTCCGCACTCCGTTCCCGCACTCCGCAGCTCAGTTTCCGCAACCGTGCGCGGCGCTCGAGCGGGTGCTCGACCTGCCGGATTTACGCCGACCGGCCAGCGCGCGCTGCCGCGCGTTCTGAGTGCCGCGCGCTGCTTAAGTCCGTGGCTGCGGGCGAGAACCGGAACTGCCGGCGGCGCTGCCAGCGTTGGTCCGCGAGGGCGCAGAAGCGCGCCGGAGCAAGCATGCGCCGATTGCTCGCAGCGTCCCGGGAGCGCTGGACGAGTCGCTGGCGTTGAGGAAGTTTGCGGTTCAAGCGGACCAGCAGCGCCGAGCTGGAATCAGGTGCGCATTCGGCGAGGCGGCGGCGGACACGTTCGGCGAGCTGACGCTGGCGGTCCACGACCTGGATGCCTGCTGCTGCGGGAGAAGTTTCTTTATCCGGCCCCTGGCGACTGAACGCGCTCACCGCCGCCCAAGCCGGGCAGCTTCGCCTCCGGCGCGGATTCTGAAACTTCGCGGCGGGCAATTTTAGGCTGAAGCGGCGGGCATCGGGATGCAGTTCGTCATTCCAGTGACCGTTATGCGCGCGAGCGTGTACTTGCGATGCGGACATAAACCCACAGCGCTCGTGCGATTGTTCAAGTGGCGGTGAGCATGTCGTCAAATCGAATGTTGTTGTTCCGGGGTGGGGAAACGCACCGATTTTTCACGCCGGAGGCAAGAGCGAGCAGTCCGGAAAAAATGTCCGGAAATGGTTGTTCTTCCCCTAATCCGGCCGCCCAATTCTGCTTTGCTGCATATGGCGACGCATTGAATCAGGCGGCTATCGCCGTCTTTCCGGCGGCAAAGGCATGTGATCCAGCCAGAGGCTTTTACAGTGCGAGGATTTTTCCCAGCCGCTGCGCGAGATCTTTCAAACCCTCCTGGCGTGTCGCCCCACTCCTGCCTGTTCGGTGATGCCCAGCCATGATAACCCACGTCGTCGAGCGCCTGCAACCACCGCCGGCCAGTTGTTGTCGCCTTTGAGCAGCGGCACGTCAAACCCTTTCCACAGGCCTTCTTTGTCGCGTCTGTGTGCGGCTGAATTCCTGATGTGGAGTTTTTGGATGCGCTTGCCGAGAACGCGAATCCACTGCTCGGGCCAGCCGGTAGTTGATGACGTTGCCCACGTCGAAATGCCAGCCCACCGCCGGGCTGTTGAATTCATCCACGTAACGCGCGGCTTCGAGCGGGCTCAGGAGGAACTGGTTCCAGACGTTTTCGATGGCGATCTTGACGCCGAGTTCTTCGGCGAGCGGCACGGCTTTGCGAATCTCGGCCTGCGAGCGCGTGGTAAGCGTCAGGGTAGGAGACATCCTTTGTTCACGCACGGCGGGCACGAGCAGCACGGACGAGGCGCCGTAGCGTTTGGCGTCGCGCAAGGCACTGTTGCAGCGCCGCCGAGCCTTCCGCCGCGGATCTTGGGATCGGGATCGGAAAGCGGTTTGCCCCAATGATGAGCGCCGCAGACGCTGGGGAATATCGAGACCGGCTTGCGTCGCGCGCCTTCAAGCACTTCGTCCGCGTTCATGTGGCTCATCATCTCGACGCCCGTCGAAGCCAGCCGCCTTGACGGCTTTCATCTTCTCACGGCCAGAGCGCTTTGACGCCGACGCGTCTCCACATGATGGCTTTCTGATGGGGCGGCTGGCGAGCGAGCGGCGGCTTGATCGTGCGGCGCAGCAGCTGATGGCCGACGCGCAGCGAGCGCGAGCGTCGCGCGCTGCCGCGCTTTCAAGAAATCGCGTGCGGTCGCGATAGTCTGTTTCATCGGAATTGGCAGGCTGCGCAGTTCGACCTCGAGGTTGTCAGTTCTGCATGCAAACCAACTTGGTGAAGCCCGGCACCGCCATCGGTGCGGATCGTCGAGCGACATTTTCCAATCGAGTTGCGCCGGCACGAGTTGCTCCTTCGAGTTGAGCGCGTCTTCCCAGGTGACTTCCTGCCCGGTATAAGCGGCCATGCGGCCCATGATCGCCATCATGCGTGCTGTGGGCCATCCGATCGCCGTCGTTGAGTGGGCTGGCCGCTGCGGATGCCGGCGAAGAGTTCGTCATGCTCCTGCTGATACATGTCGGTCTTCGGGCCGCGATAACGCCAGATTCCCTGCCACGAATGAACGGGTCGGCCTAGCCGAGATCTTGCGCGACGCCGTCCGCGCCCATGAGGTAATCGGAGTTGTCGCTGTGGCAGTTGCCGGCTCTGCCGCTGGCCCATGAAACGCGCGCACGTCGTTGGCGATACTCGTAGGCGACGAACATGTGGTCGAAGATGTTGCCCTGGTGGTTGGGGTTCGAGCGCCCGCCGCACGGCACACGCCTTGAGCGGCGTGGCATCCTTCATCGCCCACGCGATCTTGTCTATGCTGTGACACGGCCTGCTCGACCAGATCCGATCGCCCGAGAGCCAGACGAAGTTATACCAGTTTCGCATCTGCCATTCGAGGTCGCCCATGTCCTTGGGCCGTGGACTCGGCGGGCGGCATCGGCTTGACCGGGCCCGTGTAGTAAGTGGCGTAGATGGCGCGGATGTCGCCAATCGCGCCGTCGATGGATGCGCTTGGTAAAATTCCCGGCGCGCCGCTCTCGTAGCGCCAGCAAAAAGCCCGCGACGAGCGAAATCTTTTTCTCCTTGGCCAGCTTGACCGATTCGATCACCGGAGCGCACGCCGGGCGCGTCGGTGGCCATGGGCTTTTCGCAGAAAGATGTGTTTGCCCGGCGTCCACGGCGGCTCGCAGATGCACCGGGCCGAAACCCTGGTGGCGAAGCCAGCAACACCACGTCCACGCCGCTGTCGATGACCTTCTGATACGCGTCGAGGCCGGTGAAGCATTTCTCCGGCGTGACTTTGACGTCGATCCGGATGGGCCTTTGCAGCTCGGCAGAGGCTCGATTGGATTTTTTCTCGGAAAACGCATCGCCCATCGCGGTGGAGCACAACGTTCTTGATCGGCGTTGAGCGCCTGCTCAGCCGCGCCGGAGCCGCGCCCGCCACAACCGATCAGCCCGATGCGGAGCGTGTCGCTGTTCTCACGCCGCGAAGAGATTGCTGGAAAGAATTGCCGGCGAGTGAGCATGGCGCCGCCGCGGCCGAGGTTTTCAGTGAAAGTTTCTGCGCGTGGTGAGTTGATCCTGGTTTGTCATATGATTCGAAGATTGCTTTCGTTCGATACGAGACTGTCGCGCCGCGTCAAGGCCGCGCATCAAAATGTTGCGAATGCCAAAACGGCCAGCCTGGGAGCAAAGTCGAGGCTGGCCGTGCTGAAAAGCCTGGCCGGATGAATCGGCCTTCTTGCCTACTCTTTGGTTCCTTCTTGGAATCTTTCTTGAGGTCTTCCTTTGTTCGGATTGCATTTCTCGCAGGACTTGCCGTCCTTGTGAGCGGCGACGCAGCACTTGTGGGTGCATTCCTTGCCGTCGGCTTTGGCTTTTCGCAGCAGGTCGCTTTTGAGGTCTTCCTTGTTGCGGTTGCATTTCTCGCAGGACTTGCCGGCTTTATGAGCGGCCACAGCACGGATTGTGCAGTTCTTTGCCGTCGGCCCTGGCCTTTTGCGCAACAGGTCTTCTCCGCCGCCAGCGCCGTACCAGGCCACCACACGCACACGCGAAGACAACCGCAATCAGTGTCTTGAACATTTTCATTTTCGAGCCTTTCTGCGGATGGTTTGGTTTTTGCTCGACACCCCTTGGTCAAATCTCCGCAGCGACTTTCGCCGACGGTCGAGCGAATGAGCAACGAGCGCACATTCTAACGAGAGTCAGACGGTTGTCCACCGGCTATTTATTCGGCTGAAAGGGGATCGATCCACCGCCGCGCCCGCCACGCGAGCTTGTGAAATTAATCACAAAACGCTTTGCCTCGTCACCCAACCGCTGATAAATTGACGGCCAGATGGTCTTGGCTGCTCTGTTGTATGCATTCACAAGCTGAATACGGCTACGATTCGAAGATTGAGGGCGACGTCATTCACACCCGCGTTGATGCCGCTCTGAATTGGTTTCGCAAGAACTCCATCTGGCCGATGCCGATGGGGCTGGCGTGCTGCGCCATCGAATTGATGGCCGACGGGCGCGAGCCGGTTCGACATCTCGCGCTTCGGCATGGAGGTCATGCGCTTTTCGCCGCGGCAATCGGACGTGATGATCGTCGCCGGCACGGTGACTTACAAAATGGCGCTGGCGGTGAAGCGCATCTACGACCAGATGGCCGAGCCGAAATGGGTCATCGCCATGGGCGCGTGCGCTTCGACCGGCGGCATGTATCGCAGCTACGCGGTGCTGCAGGGCGTGGACAACATCATTCCGGTGGATGTTTACGTGGCGGGCTGTCCGCCGCGGCCCGAGGCGCTGCTCGACGCGCTGATGAAGCTGCAGGACAAGATTCAGCGAGAACCGCTGCTGGCGACGCTGAAGAAAGCCCGGCCCGGCGCTGGCCAAAGCCTGATTTCTTCGGAGTGAACGCCACATGACCTCGCCAATCAAACTTCGCGAAGAAGTTCGGGGAACTTGCTCTCCGAGCCGGCGGAGTTTCGTGGCGAACTCACGCTGAAACGTCGCCGATGCCGAGCGCATCGTCGAAGTGTGCGCGTTCGCGAAGAAGGAGCTCGGCTTCGATTACCTCGTGGACGTTTCCAGCGTGGACAATTACGGCGACGACCCGCGCTGGACGATTGTTTATGAGCTTTACGGCCTCGGCCACGGCCAATATCTGCGGCTCAAGACGGACGTGAGCGAGGAGAAATCCGAGCTGCCGACGGTCACCGGCGTGTGGCGCACGGCGGATTGGCACGAGCGCGAGATTTACGACATGATGGGCATCCGCTTTCGCGGTCATCCCGACTTGCGCCGCATCATCATGTGGGAAGGCTATCCTTACTTTCCGTTGCGCAAAGGATTTCCCGCTGGCCGGCAAGCCGAGCGAAATTGCCGGACGTGGCCTTCACCAAGACCGCGCCCATCGAAGGCGGGCCGTTCGTCACCGTCGCCGGGCGGCAAGGATGCGATTGCGCGCGAGCCGCGAGTGCGGACGCCGGAGAACTGATTCTCTGGCATGGCCGCGATGAAATGCAACGTCAAAGGCTGTCGGAAGAATCACGACGTCCGAGCAGCAACAACCGGATTCTGCAAAACGCTCAGGCGATTGAGTGCAGAAGATCGTCGTTGTCAAACGGCCTACGACAGTCGACATACGATTCGCAAGCATCGTGGCGTATGGCACGGTCTATGCTCGTCAAGGTCTCTGCGGCAAGCATACTCGCTGCCGCGATTGCGGAAGTCGGTTGTATTGACGCGAAAGCAGATGTGAGTCGAATCGGACTAGCCGGCCAGTTTCGTGCCTGCAAGTCCGGCTGATGGCGTTTCGCTTGCTGGCCGTTCGTGCGCTGCCGTTGATTTGCGCAATCAATTGCACGCAATATCATGCCCGAAGTTCAAGAAATCGAGATTCGCGATTCCGCCGCTCAGGCCGCGGCGGCGGCGCAAGCGTTGCCGCGTCCGAGCGACGAGGATTTGCAGGACATGCAGGGCGAGAAGATGGTCCTCAACATGGGGCCGTCGCATCCGTCCACGCACGGCGTGTTGCGCATCATTCTCGAACTGGACGGCGAGATCATCACCAAGGCGATGCCCGGACATCGGCTACCTGCATCGCGGCGACGAAAAGATCGCCGAGAACATGACCTACACCCAGTTCATCCCTTACACGGATCGGCTGGATTATCTCGCGCCGCTGGCCAACAACGTCGCCTACGCGCTCGCGGTCGAGAAACTGCTGGGCATCGACGACAAGCTGCCGCCGCGCTGCCAATACATCCGCGTCATCTGCTGCGAACTGGCGCGCATCTCGTCGCATCTGCTCGGCGCTCGGCTGCTTCGCGATGGACGTGGGCGCGATGACGGTTTTCCTGCTCACGTTCACCGAGCGCGAAAAGATTTACAATCTTGTCGAATCGCTCACCGGCGCGCGGTTCACGACGAGTTACACGCGCATCGGCGGCGTTTCGCGCGACACGCCGCCCGGCTGGTGCGACGCAGTGCCGCAAGTTCCTCAACGAAGTCGTCGTCAACATCGACGAGATCGGAGACGCTGCTCACGCGCAACCGCATCTGGGTGGATCGCACGCGCGATGTCGGCGTCATCTCGAAGGAGGACGGCGATCGATTACGGCCTGAGCGGCCCGAACCTGCGCGGCAGCGGCGTGGATTACGATCTGCGCAAGGCGCAGCCGTATCTTTGCTACACGGATTTGCAGTTCGACGTGCCGCGTCGGTTCGGTCGGCGATTGCTACGACCGCTACCTCGTGCGCATGGAGGAAATGCGCCAGAGCGTGCGCCTCGTCCATCAGTGCCTCGACAAACTGCCCGGCGGCTTCGACAACAAATCGAAAGAGCCGGTCAACGTGGCCGACGGCAAAATCGTTTTGCCGCCGAAGAACAAGGTGATGACGAGCATGGAGGAATTGATTCATCAATTCATCCTCGTGACGCAGGGCATGAACGCGCCCGCCCGGCGAAGTTTATTTCGGCGCACGAGAATCCGAAGGGCGAACTCGGCTTTTACATCAACAGCCGCGGCGGCGGCACGCCGTACCGGATGAAGATTCGCGCGCCGTCGTTCGTGCAACCTGAGCATCCTGTCGCACCTGCTGCCCGGCCACATGATGAGCGACGTCGTGGCCATCCTGGGCTCGTTCGATTTCGTGATGGGAGAGTGCGACCGATGACGCTTCACCAGTTCCAGCCCAACTCGAAGCCGGAGATCGACGAGCTGATCACGCATTATCCGCCGACAAGCGCAGCGCGTCGCTCATGCTGCTGCACGCGTTGCAGGAACATTTCGGCTGGATCTCGCAGGAAGCGATCGAGTGGACGGCGAAGAAGCTCGGCCTGCAGCCGATCAACGTTTACGAACTCGTCACCTTTTATCCGATGTTCCGCCAGCAACCGGTCGGCAAATATCAGATCAAAGTCTGCCGCACGTTGAGTTGCGCGCTCGGCGGCTCGCACAAACTGCACGAACACTTTTGCGCGAAGCTCGGCCTCGACGCCGCACGCGCACGGCCTGCAGACGACGAAGGACTTGGAAGTTCTCGGTCGAGTTCGTCGAGTGCCTCGCCAGTTGCGGCACGCGCGCCGGTGATGATGTGCAACGAGGATTTCTACGAAGGCGTGAGCACGGCGAAAGCGGACGAGATTATTGGCGAAGTGCGAGAATGAACACCGACGCAATGGCAACCAAGACGAAAACATGAAAACGACAAGCCTCAAAAGACTGGCGCAAAGGTTTATCGCAAGGATCAAACACGATTCGGGGGCTGGACGAGCACGGAAAAGTCTTACGCGCGAAGTCTCGGCCGCAACGCCGACGAGCAGTGGCGGATGAACGAAATCTACCTGCGCTCGCTCGGCTTTGGGGGCGCTCGGCGCTGAAGAAATTCGCTTCCAACTGATCGGCATGTCAGCCGCCGTCCTTCAAGGCGTTCCGGTGGTCACGCATGACGTGGATCTGTGGATCGATTTGCCGCCGCGCCAATACATGAGCGCGGTCAATGCTGGCTCGTGCGCCACGGGGCACAAATGATTCGCAATACCGTGCGTGGAATTAAGCGATGGCACGTTGGTCAATTTCATTTACGAGGTCACCGGGCTGGGCAGTTTTGCGGCGTGAGATCGGAAGGCGCGCAAGTTGAAATTTCAGTGGACTGCGAGATGTCCCGTCATGCCTTGGAATCCATTCAAGAAGAGCAAGGCAGCCGTGATGCGGACAAAGACCCGGCGCACATCCATTACATTGATGAGACACGCTGCGTTCGGAGAGCGGCAAAGTGACAACTCGTAAATCGTAAATCCAAAATCGCAAATGGAGTTTGGCTGCCCGACATGGATTTGAACCATGACAAACAGATTCAGAGTCTGCTGTGCTACCGTTACACCATCGGGCAAACCGACGCGTCGGAAGGTATGCCTTGAGCTAGTCAAGTCCAGCTTGCAGAGTCATGAGCAACTGACTATGCCGCAAGAGTTCAAACTCATCCTCAAGCACGCCGATCAGCCGGGTTACACGCCCGACATCGAATGCTATTTGCGGCACGGCGGCTACGAGGCGCTCAAGAAGGCGCTCGCCATCAGCGCCGAAGGACTTGCCGGACGGCAAGAAGCATGTCCGCCGCAGGAACAGATCCGCGACGACGTGAAAGCCTCCGGCCTGCGCGGTCGCGGCGGCGCGGGTTTCTCGTGCGGACTCAAGTGGAGCTTCGTGGATCGCCGCAGCGGCAAGCCGATTTACCTCATCTGCAACGCCGACGAATCCGAGCCGGGCACGTTCAAGGATCGCCAGATCATCCACAAGGACCCGCATCAGCTCATCGAGGGCATGATCATCTCGTGCTTCGCGAACGACGTGAAGCTCGCCTACATCTACATCCGCGGCGAAATGCCCGAAGGCGCGAAGCTGCTGAACCAGGCGCTGAAGGAAGCGCGCGCGAAGAATTTCCTCGGCAAGAACATTCTCGGCAGCGGCTACGATCTGGAGATTCACGTCCATCGCGGCGCGGGCGCTTACATCTGCGGCGAGGAAACCGGCCTCATCGAATCGCTCGAAGGCAAGCGGCCGTATCCGCGCATCAAGCCGCCGTATTTCCCGGCGGTGCTCGGCCTCTGCATGTGCCCGACCATCGTCAACAACGTCGAGACGCTCTGCAACGTGAAGCACATCGTCGCAGATGGGCGCGCGCGGAATTCGCCAAGCTCGGCACGCCGAACAACACCGGCACGCGCATCGTGAGCCTGAGCGGCCAGGTGAAGAAGCCCGGCTATTACGAAATCGAAGTCGGCAAGGTCACCATCGGCCAGCTCATCAACGATCCCGCGTTCGGCGGCGGCTTGCGCGACGGCCGCAAACTGAAAGCCGTCATTCCCGGCGGTTCCTCCGCGAAAGTTTTCAAGGCCGGCGAGAAATTCAAACTCAAGCGCAAGGTGCCGACGGCAAGGACGTCGAGCAGGAAGTGGACATGCTCGATCTGCCCTACGACTTCGATTCGCTCATCGCCGCCGGCTCGATGAGCGGTTCGAGCGCCATCATCGTGATGGACGACTCGACGCGGACATCGTCGAGGCGCTGGCGAACATCAGCCGAGTTTTACGCGCACGAAAGCTGCGGCCAATGCACGCCCTGCCGCGAAGGCTCGCTCTGGATGAGCAAGGCGCTGCATCGCCTCACGCACGGCGAAGGCCGCAAGAGCGACGCCGATTATCTCGTGAAGATCGCCGACAACATTCCCGGCGGCCGCACGATCTGCGCGTTCGGCGAAGCCTGCTCGTGGCCGGTGCAAAGTTTCGTCGGCGAAGTTCAGAGACGAATTCGTCGCCAGAGGCGCAGCCGATGAAGAACGCGTCGCGCGAAGGAAGGCACAAAGCAGTCGGGCCGACGACGACATGGATGATCGCGCGAACCGCGCTGAGGACATAATCCATTTTCAGCCAAAGACGCAACGACGCCGACGCAAAGAGCTCTATCTCTGCGCTCTCTGCGCCGTTGCGCCTTTGCTGTAACACATGATGTCAGCCGTAACAACAGCCGAAACCAAGCCCGCGCCGCCCGCGCCTCGGAGAAGATCAAGGTGGCAAGGTGGACGGGCGCGAGACTGAGTGCCGCGCCTCCCGCAGCGGATTGGTCCGGGCAAACTCACGCCGACGACGATGATTCAGCTTCAGTGAGGGCGTGGTTATCCCCGGCTTAATCCACTTATCCACAGGCGTCCACCGAACCGGACATTTGCACGCCTGCAGGCCTTCGCGGCGACAACCCGAGCAATCTGACGCTCCGGCCGTCCACAGCGAGGAGGGCTGGAGTGCGCGCAGCATTGACGCATCCCATGCGCTCTCTGCGCGCTCGCGCGCGCGCATGACCAGCGGCGAAACGAAGCCTTGACAGGATAGTGACCCCTCCCTAAGGTTGTCGTGCCGCGCGCGCGATTGCGCGTTGAGTGAATCATCAGAGACGCACCGTGACGCAGTCCACGAGGGGAAGAGACGCATGGAGGCCAGCCGGAAGCCACTCGCGAAAGTCGAAGGCCGCAAGCGCCTGCGGCTGAGCAGAGTCACCGTCGAATACCGCGGCACGCCGAGCCTCGACGACTGGTGCGCCTACATCGTGAATGGCACCAAGAGCAGGAAGTTCATCCTGGCCGATCACACGTCCGAGCGCCGGGTGAAGAACCTGCTCGTCAAGCTGCAGAGCCTGTCGAAGAAGGAAGTGGAGAAGCTCGCCAAGGGCTGAAGGAACGCTCGCCGCCGCGCAGGCCGGCGCTCAGACGGCGCCGCGCTGGGCGAGAGCTCACGAACCGCTCGCGGCCGATGATGACGTGGTCGTGGATGCGGAGATCGAGCAGCTTCGAGCAGTCGACCAATTGCCGCGTGAGCCGAAGGTCCTCGCGGCTCGGCGACGGATCCCCGCTCGGGTGATTGTGCAGCAAGATGACGGACGCGGCGGACTCGAGGATGGCCGGCTTGAAGACTTCTCGTGCGGTGCACCAGGCTCGCCGACAATGTGCCCTCCGAGATGACCACGTCGCGCAAGAGCCCGTTCTGGGAGTCGAGCAGCGCCACGCGGAACACCTCCTTCTTGAGGTCCTCCATCAGCGGGCCGTACCGCGCGAAGACCTGCTCCGGGCTCGAGAGCACCACGCGGCTCGTCCCATTGCGCGACCGGAGCCGCCGCGTGATCTCGAACGCGGCGGCGAGCCGGATCGCGCGCACGCGCCCGATGCCTCGGACATGCGCCAGCTCCGCCACCCCGAGAGCGGCGACCGCGGACAGCGAGCCGTGCTGCGCCAGGATCTCGCGCGCCACGTCCATCGACGACAGCCCCGGCACGCCGGTGCCAAGCTGGATGGCGAGGAGCTCGGCGTCGGCGAGCGCCTCCGCCCCCTTATGATACAGCCGCTCGCGCGGCCGGTCTTCCGCGGGCCACTCCCGGATCTGAAGCGCGCCACCCATGTCCTCCCAGGTATCACGCGGGCCGAAGCGCGGTCAACGTGCCGAGACCGATACAGGCGCGACATCAGGGACGGCCGCAGCCGCCGCGACGAGCGTGCGCTGGCGCCGCCGAACACGACGCAGATGATGGCCGCGGCGGGCTGAGCCCGGCGAACATGAGCCACCGCTCCACGCGATGTCGACCTCGGCCATGATGTCGTGCAGGTGCGCGTTGAAGAAATACGCGACGGCATAGGACAAGGCCCCGATGACGTGTGCGCGATCACGGGCGCCCTCAGCCGGTGATGGTGATCTGCCGCGGCTCGTCCCCGAGGCCGGTGATGGCGACGGTGATGGTGCGGGCCGGCAGCAGAGGCAAGAGCTTGTCCGCCCACTCGACCACGGTGACGCCGTCCCCGTGGAGCATCTCCTCCACGCCGATGTCCGCGAGCTCGGTGAGGCTCAGGGTGCGGTAGGCATCGAGGTGGTAGACGGGCAGGCGGCCCCGGTACTGGTTGACGAGGACGAAGGTCGGGCTCGTCACCTCGGACGTGACGCCGAGCCCCGCGCCAGCCCCTGGATCAAGCAGGTCTTCCCCGCACCGAGCTCGCCGATGCACGCCACCACGTCGCCCGCTCCGAGCCGCGCGGCCAGTCGCTCGCCGATCTCCCGAGTCTCATCCGGACTCCGGGACTCGATGCGCTCCTCGGCCTTCATCGCCGCGGCGCGACTTCCGGCAGACTTCATCGCGGCGGCGATCGCCTCCACGATGTCGCCCGCGATGAGGCCCTCCTCTCCCCACTCGGCGGCGGCGAAGTCACCGGCCAGCCCGTGCAGGTAGCACGCCGCCGTGACGGCCGCGAGTGGATCGAGCCCGCGCGCCAGGAAGGCGCCGGTCATGCCGGTGAGCGCGTCCCCGGAGCCTCCGGTGGCCATCCCGGGTTGCCGGTGGGGTTGATGAACACGCGACCATCCGGCGCGGCGACGACGGTGCCCGCGCCCTTCAGCGCGAGGTGCGCGCGATGCCGTCGCGCGAAGTCCCGCGCCGTCTCGAGGCGATCGCCCTGAACCTCGGCCACCGTCGTCCCGAGCATCCGCGCCATCTCGCCGGGATGCGGGTGAGGATGCGTGGGCCGGCGGCCCGGTCGAGCACGTCGAGATGACCGGCGAGCGCGCTCAGCGCGTCGGCGTCCACGACCATGGGATGACTCACCTCGGCGACGAGCTCCCGCACCAGGTCCTGCGTCTCGGGGTCGAGCGAGAGGCCCGGCCGAGCGCCACCGCGTCGCGGCGGGCCAGCAGATCGAGGATCGCCGCTCGCGCTTCGACGTCCGATCGCCTGGCCGGCTGTCTCGGCCAGAGGCTCCGTCATGGGCTCGGGGTGCATGGCCGCCACGACGGGCTGCTGCGACCGCGGCGTCGCGATCGTGCACAGGCCGACCCCGCCCGGAGCGCCGCGCGGGCCGCGAGCGCCGCCGCGCCGGTCTTGCCGAGCGATCCGGCGACGACGAGGAGATGGCCGTAGCTGCCCTTGTGGGCGTCGGGGGTCCGCCTCGGGAAATGCGCGCGCGCGTCGCCTTCCTCGAGGAGGAACGTCGCGATGCCGCGCGCGACCTCGTCGGGCGGGATGCCGAGGTCGATCACGACCACGCGTCCGGCGCACGCCGCGCCCGGATACAGGAGCAGGCTCCGCTTGTAGCCGGCGAACGTGGTGGTCAGGCCGGCCCGACCGTCGGTCCGAGGAGCGCGCCCGTATCCGAGCCGAGACCGGACGGCAGGTCGAGCGAGACGACCGGCCGCGCGGCGGCATTGATCAGCTCGATGGCGCGGGCCATGAGCCCGCGGGCGGGGCCGGTGAGGCCGGTGCCGAGGAGCGCATCGACCACCACGTGAGCGCGCCCGAGGTCGCGGGCAAGTCGGTCGAGGTCGGCCTCGACACCGATCTCCTCGACGCGGCCCCGGAATCGGCTGAGCGCCGCGCGGGCGTCGCCGCCGACGTCGTCGCGCCGTGCGACCAGGACGGTCTGCACGCGCGCGCCTTTCGTCCGGAGTCGTCGCGCGACGACGAAGCCGTCGCCGCCATTGTTCCCCTTGCCGCAGAGAATCGAGACGCGCTTGCCGCGGATGGGCGCGAAGGTGCGCGCGATCGCGTCCGCGGCGCCGGCGCCGGCTTGCTCCATCAGCCGGATCCCGGGGATCCCGAGCGTCGCGATGGCGCGGGCGTCGAGCGCCCGCATCTCGGCCGCCGTGAAGACGGGCAGCACGGCTACGGCCCGTCGGGAGGCGAGGAGCGCGGCCGATCGCGTGAGACGCGCGGCGAGGATCGCCGCGTCGATCGCGCGCGTCCGCTCGGGCTCGGCCTCGCGCGTGGACGCGCTGCCGCCCTGGACAACCAGCCGGGTCAGGCGCGGCACGACGCTATCCGGGTGATAGAGCGTCATTCGCCGCGGCGCCGATCAGCATCGCCTGGGCCATGGCGTAGTCCCCGTCGTGCGTGAGCGAGAGGAGCACGCGATCGCCGCCCTTGGCGTGCGCGATGGCGCGGCAGCGACCGCTCAGCACCATGGTCGGCGCCTGACCGCGCTCTCGCCGCACCTCGAGCTCTCGCCACCGCACGCCCATCGACAACCCGGTCCCGAGCGCCTTGAGCGTCGCCTCCTTGGCGGCAAACCGAGCGGCCAGGTGCTGAACCGGGTCGCGGCGGCGCCGGCAGTAGGCGATCTCCTCGTCCGTGAACACGCGGCGCAAGAACCGCTCATCCCACCGCTCCACCACTTGCCTCATCCGCGTGATCAAGGCCAGGTCCACCCCGATTCCCTTCACCTCGCTCATGCCCGACCACCCGCAGCGGCCGCCAGCACCCCAGGCGGCCGAGAAGGTCCAGCGGCGAGGGCGCCAACGAAGCCGATGGGCCCTGCCCGCCGCCAGCTCCCAGGCGGCCGAGCAGGGTCCAGCGGCAGGCGGCGCCCGGCGCCGAGAGGCCGCGCGAGGCGTCCTGCTCCGATGACGTTCGAGCGCCCGGGCGAGGGCGCCAACGAAGCAGATGGGCCCTTGCCCGCACGCCAGCGCCCCAGGCGGCCGAGAAGGGTCCAGCTGCGAGGCGGCGCCCGAAGCCCGGGCGCGAGGCGTACTGTCCGTACGTTGAGCGCCCGGGCGAGGGCGCCAACGAAGCCGATGGGCCCTGCTCGCCGCGCAGCCCCAGGCGGCGCGAGAAGGGTCCAGCTGCGAGGCGGCGCCCGAAGCCCGGGCGCGAGGCGTAGTCTCTCTACGTTGAGCGCCCGGGCGAGGGCGCCAACGAAGCAGATGGGCCCTTATCGGCCGCCTGGGGGTCATTGGCCGATGGCGGTGCGTATCATGGCTGCGACCTCCCCGCCACCCGCTCGATATGGCCCTGCTCCTCCCCTCGAGCATGACGCGCGCGAGCGACTCCGTGCCCGAATAGCGGAGCAGGATCCGCCCCGCCCCGTTCACCTCGGCCTCGAAGGCGCTCACCCGGTCGGCAAGGCCGGGAATGTCGTCGAACGGGCGTCGCTCCTTGACCCGCACGTTGACGAGCACCTGCGGGAACTTGACCATGCACGCCGCCAGCTCGGAGAGCGGTTGCCCGGTCTCCCGCATGACGCCGAGCAGGTGCAGCGCGGACGCGATCCCGTCCCCCGTGGTCGAGTGATCGAGGAAGAGCAAGTGGCCCGATTGCTCGCCGCCGAGGTTGGCGCCGACCCTCTGCATCTCCTCGAGCACGTAGCGGTCCCCGACCTGGGTCTTGACCGTCCGGACTCCCGCGTCCCGGAGCGCCTTGTCGAGCCCGAGATTCGCCATCACGGTGGTCACGACCACGCTCCCCGTGAGCCGGCCCTTGCTCGCCATATGGCGGCCGCAGATGGCGAGCGCGTAGTCGCCATCCCGGATCTCGCCGCGCTCGTCGACCGAGATCAGCCGATCGCCGTCGCCGTCGAAGGCGATGCCCGAGATGCGCGCCCGCCGACAGCACCCGCGTCCTCAGCACGTCCGGATGGAGCGCCCCGACCTGCAGGTTGATATTGAGGCCGTCCGGGCGGGCGCCTAGCACGATGACGCGGGCGCCGAGGCTCCGGAAGACCTTGGGCGCCACCCGGTACGTCGCGCCGTGGGCGCAGTCGAGCACGATGGTCATTCCGCCGAGGTCGAAGAGGCAGGCGCGGCGCGCATCGCTCACGTAGTCCGTGTCGGCGCCCTTGTACCGCAGGATGCTCCCGATCTCGGCCCCGGTGGGCTTCGGTGCCTTGTCGGGGCCGGCGAGCCGCGCCTCGATCTCATCCTCCCAGGCATCCGGGAACTTGGCGCCCTCCGAGGAGAAGATCTTGATCCCGTTGTCGGCGAACGGGTTGTGCGAGGCGGACAGAACGATGCCGCCATGCGCCTCGAGCCGGCGCGTGAGGAAGGCGATGGCCGGCGTCGGCAGGACACCGACCGTGTAGACATCGCCGCCGGCGGACAGGGCGCCGGAGACGAGCGCGGCCTCGAGCATGGGGCCCGACAGGCGTGTGTCGCGCCCGACGACCAGCCGGACCTTCTTGACGCCGTGATGGTCGAGCAGCGTCGCCACGAGCTGCCGTCCGAGCCGGAAGGCCAGCTCGGTGGTCAGGGGCTCCATATTGGCGACGCCGCGGATCCCGTCGGTGCCGAACAGCCGGCTCATGAGCGTGGAGCCCCTTCCGGGCTCGCCCGGAGGCGAGGAGGGCGCGGCAAGGGTCAGCCGAATCCGCGAGGGACTGATGCGGAGGACGGTGATGCCCGGCGGCACGGTGATGTGCTCGGGAAGCACTCGCAGCGTCACCTCGCCGGCTCAACACCCGCCAGGCTCAGACGCGCCCTGAGCTGATCGGGGGCGAGACGGGCGAGGCTGCCACGCAGGCCGTGGAGCTGGACGTCCACGCCTCGTGCTCACCGCCGGCGACGACGAGGCCGGGCGGCACACCCTGGAGCTCGATGGGCGCGGTCAGGATGAGATCGGACTTCTCCGACGTCATCACGAAGAGCCAGAGGGCGAACGCGAAGATGAGCGCGAGGAGCTTCATCTCCCAGTGACGCAGTGATGGCCGTCACTTGCGGAGCCAATCCCGGGCGGGCATCCACCAGGCGACGGGCGGCTCGTCGGGCGCGGGTCCCGAGCGAGAACAGCTCCCCGAGCCGGCGGCGCAGCGCCTCGCGGTCGAGCAGGGTCTCCATGTGCCCGCCCACCGCCAGCGAAATCCGGCCACTCTCCTCGGAGACGACGAGCACCACCGCGTCGGTCTCCTCGGCGAGGCCGAGGGCGGCCCGGTGGCGCGTCCCCATGGCTCGGCCGAGCTGGGTATTGCGCGACAGGGGCAGAAAGCAGCCCGCCGCGGCGACCCGATCCCCGCGGATGAACACCGCGCCGTCGTGCAGCGGCGAGTACGGCAAGAAGAGGCTCTCGAGGAGATCGCTCGACACGAGCGCGTCCAGGTGCACGCCGAGCTCCGCGTAGTTCCTGAGACCCGTCGTGCGCTCGAGGACGAGCAGGGCGCCGATCCGCTTGCCCGCGAGCGCGTCGGCCGCCTTGACGACGTCGTCGATCAGACGACCCTGCTGCTCCCGCACACCCACGGTGACGCCCTGGAAGAGACGGCTTTGCCCGAGCCGCGCGAGCGCGCGGCGCAGCTCGGGCTGAAAGAGCACCACCAGGGCGAGCACCCAGAACGACCAGAAGTTCTCGAGGAGGTAGCTCGTGCCGAACAGGTCGAAGCGACGCGCTACGAACGACGCGACCATCAGCCCTCCGAGGCCCAGGAGCATCTGGACCGCTCGCGTCTCCTTGAACATCACGAAGACGCGGTAGAGGACGACCGCCACGAGCAGGATGTCGATGGCGTCGGTGATACGGAACGCGCGAAGCGCCGACCACATCGTCAGCTCGAGGGCCCCGCCCGACGCCCGCGCTGAGCCGCACGGCTTCCGCGACCCGCACGGCCTGAGGGTCTCGGCGACGTCGTGAGTCCGGATCACGTGGGCGCCGGCCAGCACCGCCGCCGTGGTCGCGGCGAGGGAGCCCGGCAGCCGTCGCGCGGGATCGCCCTCGCCGGTCAAGGCGCCGAGAAAGGACTTGCGCGAGACACCGACGCAGATGGGGCGCTCGAGCGCGCGCAGCCGACCGAGTCCGGCCAGCACCGCGATGTCCCACTCGTGCCACGCAATGCCGCTCCGCCTGAAGAAGCCGATCCCCGGGTCGATCACGATGGCGTCGGCCGGGATTCCGGCGCGGCGAGCGAGCGCCAAGCTCTCGGCGAGGCGGGCGCTCACGACCCCGACCGGGTCACCCGGGCCGGATGACGGGTGGCCCAGCGCCGCGGGCCTGTCGGGCGACGGCGCCGCGGGCCCGTCGGAAACCATCGCGATGAGGCCGGCTCCCGCCCGAGCCACGACCGCCGCCAGATCGGCGTCACCCGTGAGCCCCGTCACGTCATTGATGATCCGCGCGCCTCGCCTCGAGGGCGCGCGCGCGGGCACGCTGCGGCTCGTATCGGCGGAGATGGGAACCTCGATCTTGCCCGCCAGAAGACTCACGGCCGAGCCGAGGCGGTCGGCCTCCTCGCGCTCGGAGATCCGGCCGGTGAGATAGGGCGCGGTGGACATCGCGCCCACGTCGAGAAAGGCGGCGCCCGCCCGCGCCATGGCCTCCGCGGCGCGCAGAAGGTCGTCGCCACACGTCAGGACGGAGCCGGCATAGAAGGACTCGGGGCTCACGTTGAGCGCACCCACGACGGCCACGTTCAGACCATCGCCGACCGTCACCCCGCCAGGCAACTCCGGTGCGTCATGTCATTCCTGGAATCGGTGGTTCAGAAGGGCCGGTCTCCGAGTGAACGACTGCATTCGCGCGCCGGCGCGGCCGGCGCAACCGTGTCACGGGGATTGCGCGGCAGGGGCTTCAGCGATCCCCCTGCCGAGCGTCTACGCCGGGGCCGGTGCGCCCGCGAGCGGCGGCACGCGGAGCAGGCGAGCGATCTCCGCCCCGTCCAGCGACTCGCGCTCCAGCAGGGCACGAGCTAAGGTGTGGAGCTTCTCGAGGTTCGTCTCGATCATCTGGCGGGCGCGCAACGCGCAGTCCGTCACGATCCGCTTGATCTCGGAGTCGATGAGGATGGCGGTGTCTTCGCTGTAGTCCTTCGCGCGCGACATCTCGCGCCCGAGGAAGATGTGCTCCTCGCTCTTGCCGAACGTCAGCGGGCCCATCTTGTCCGACATGCCCCACTCGCAGACCATCTTGCGGGCCATCTCCGTGGCCTTCTCGAGATCATCGCCCGGCCCCGGTCGTCCGCTGCTGGAAGACGATCTCCTCGGCGGTGCGGCCGCCGAGCAGGATCGTGATGCGGTCGATGAGGTATTCCGCGCGAGTAGTTGTACTTGTCGTCGGTGGGCAGCTGCTGGGTGAGCCCGAGCGCCCGGCCGCGCGGGATGATCGTGACCTTGTGCAGCGGATCGGCGCCCGGCAGGAGGTCGGCCACGAGCGCGTGCCCCGCCTCGTGGTAGGCGATGGTCTTCTTCTCCTCGTCGGAGATGATCATCGAGCGCCGCTCGACGCCCATCAGGACCTTGTCCTTGGCGTTCTCGAAGTCGCGTCATCTCGACGATCTTCTTGTCCTGCCGCGCGGCAAGGAGCGCCGACTCGTTGACCAGGTTGGCGAGATCGGCCCCGGAGAAGCCGGGCGTGCCGCGCGCGAGCACCTTGAGCTCGACGTTGGGCGCCAGCGGGATGCGGCGGGCGTGGACCCGGAGGATCTCTTCCCGTCCCTTGACGTCGGGCCGCGGCCACCACCACCTGGCGGTCGAAGCGGCCCGGCCGGAGCAGCGCCGGGTCGAGCACGTCCGGCCGGTTCGTCGCGGCGATGAGGATGACGCCCTCGTTGGTCTCGAAGCCGTCCATCTCGACGAGGAGCTGGTTCAGCGTCTGCTCGCGCTCGTCATGCCCGCCGCCGAGGCCCGCGCCGCGGTGACGGCCGACGGCGTCGATCTCGTCCATGAAGATGATGCAGGGCGCGTGCTTCTTGCCCTGCTCGAAGAGGTCGCGCACCCGCGAGGCGCCGACGCCGACGAACATCTCGACGAAGTCCGAGCCCGAGATCGAGAAGAACGGGCACGTTGGCCTCGCCCGCGATGGCCTTGGCGAGGAGCGTCTTGCCGGTGCCGGGCGGCCCGACGAGGAGCACGCCCTTCGGGATCTTCCCGCCGAGCTTCTGGAACTTCGGCGGATCCTTCAGGAACTCGATGATCTCGCGCAGCTCCTCCTTGGCCTCGTCGACGCCCGCCACGTCCTGAACGTGACCTTGTTCTGCTTCTCCGAGATGAGCCGGGCGCGCGCCTTGCCGAAGGACAGGGCCTTGGCCCCACCCCCTGCATCTGGCGCATGAAGAAGATCCAGACGCCGATGAAGAGCAGCATCGGCACCCACTGGAGCAAGATCGGCGTACCACGGATTCGTGTCCGGCGGCTTGACCTCGATCTTCACGCCGCGGTCGCGCAGCGTCTTCACCAGGTCCGGATAGTCGGCGGTGAAGCTCCGGAACGACGAGCCGTCGCTGAGCCGTCCCGTCACCGAGTTGCCTCGCAGCGTCACCTCCCGCACTTCGCCGCTCTCGACCTTCTTCAAGAAGTCGGAGAAGACGATCTCGCCGCGCGGAGACTGGTTGGCCTGGAACAGGTTGAACAAGAGAATGACGATCAGCCCGATCACCATCCAGAGCGCAAGGTTCTTGTAGAACGGGTTCATGGCGCCGAAATTATACCACAAGGATCGGGCCGATCCAGGGGCCGGCCGGCCGCCCGAAGCGTCAGGGAGAGGCGCTCGGATCGAGGACGGCGACGTCCCGCAGATTCCGGTAATACCCGTCGTGGTCGAGGCCGTAGCCCACCACGAACTCGTCCGGAATCGCGAAGCCGACGTAGTCGACGGCGACCTCGACCTCCCGACGGGCCACCTTGTCCAGGAGCACGCAGAACGCGAGGCTTCGGGGATGTCGGGTCGCCAGATTCCGGCGCAGATAGGCGATGGTGCGCCCGGTGTCGATGATGTCCTCCACGATGATCACATCCCGCCCTTCGATGGACATCGAGAGATCGGCGGTGAGCCGCACGATCCCGGAGGGCCGGGCATCCCCGCCATAGGAGGAGACCCCCATGAAATCCAGGCTCGACGGGCAGCGCGGCGGCGCGGAACAGGTCGGCGGCAAACACGAGGGCGCCCTTGAGCACCCCTACGAACAGGGGAAGCGCCCGGCATAGTCCCGCCGGATCGCCAGGCCGAGATCGGTGACGCGGGTCGCCACCTCCTGCCCGGCGATGAGCACGCGCCCGAGGCGGCCCGGCGGGACGCTCCGTGCCATCGCGGCCGATGCCTATCTCGGGGTGACGAACGCCGTCAGGGACCGTTCCTGCCGGACCCGCTCGGCCATCTGACCCGCCTCCTCCCGGGTCTTGAAGCTGCCCATGCGCACCTTGTAGTGCGTCTGGCCGTCGGGGGTGGGGACCGCGGTGAGATAGGCGTCGAACCCGGAGGCTGCGAGGGGACGCCGGACGCTCTCGGCTTGGCCGCGATCCTTGAAGACCCCGACCTGCACGGCCCAGTCGCCGGTCCGCGCCTCTCCTGCGCGGGCCCCCGAGGGCGCTCCGCGGACCCCGCGGACTTGTCGGGCTTCGGAGGGCTCGTCGGCGTGGCCGCCACCGGCCGATCGCTGGACACGCGCTCGCCCGCGGGGCGCGGCTTGGCCGGCTCGGGCTTCGCGGGCTCGCTGACCTTGGCAGGAATGGGGACCGCGCTCATGGGGGCCGTGAGTGTTTGATAGAACGTGAGCTTTTCCTGGGGCGGGCGCTCGGGAGCCGGATCGGTCAACCCGCTTCGCCGCGCCACCGGGGCCGCCTGCTTCCGGCCAGGCTCCGCCGCGGTCTGATCATGCTCGCGGTGAGGCGACCACTTCCGGCCCACCGCGATGCCGAGCGCGAAGGTCAGGACGAGGACCACGATCACCCTCCGCCCGTCAGGAGCCACCGCGCAGCGCCCGGTCTGCCCTTAACCCGCTGACGCGCCATCGGTTGAGCCATCAGCGCTCCTCACATGCCTCGGGCGCCGAGACGCCCAGCAGGCCGAGCCCGTTTCGCACCACCTGGCCGACGGCGGCCGACAGCCCGAGCCTCGCCAGCGTCTGAGCTCGGTCGTCCGTGATCACGCGGTGCGCCTTGTAGTAGGGATGGAAGAGCCCGGCGAGCTCGGTCAGGTAGTACGCCACGCGATGTGGCTCGCGGGCTCGGGCCGCCCCTTCCACCAATTCCGGGAACTGCAGGAGGCGCTTGATGAGCGTCTGCTCCTCGGGCAGCGCCAGCGGGGCGAAGTCCACCTGACTCCACGGCGGCACCATGACTCCCTGCTCGACGGCATTCTTCCGCAGGCTCGACACCCGCGCATGGCAGTACTGCACGTAGAAGACCGGGTTGTCGGCAGACTGGCGCGTGGCCACCGCGAGGTCGAACTCGAGCGGACTGTCGTGGCGCCGGGTGAGGAACGTGAAGCGCGCGGCGTCCCGACCGACCTCCTCCAGGAGCTCTTCCATCAGCACGAATTCCCCCGGCGCTTGGACATGCGCACGGGCTGGCCGTCGCGCAGGAGCGTCACGAGCTGCACGATCAGGACGTCAAACGCCTCGGGCGGATGGCCGAGAGCCTGCATCGCTGCGCGGATGCGCGACACATAGCCGTGGTGGTCCGGCCCCAGGAAATCGATGGCGTGGTCGACGTCGCCGAGCTTGCCGAAGTGGTGGAAGCCGATGTCGACGGCGAAGTAGGTCAGCTCGCCATCGGACTTGCGGAGCACACGGTCCTTGTCGTCGCCGAAGGCCGTGGAGCGGAACCAGAGCGCCCCGTCCTGCTCATAGGTATGCCCCGCCGCGGTCAACGCCTCGATGACGCGCTCCGGCAGGCCCGCCGCGCGCACGTCGGCGGCCTCGTGGGACCAGCGGTCGAACTGCGGTGCCGTAGTCAGCGAGCACCTGACGCTGGCCCGCCACCAGGTGACCCACGGCATGGCGCCCGGCCTCTTCGATCCGCTCGGCTCGGGCCGGGCGAGGAGGGCGCCCGCGCCCTCCGGATCCCGCTTGAGGTAGTCCGCCGCGAGGTCGACGAGGTACTCGCCCGGGTAGGCCGCCTCCGGCAGCTCGACCGCTTCGCCCAGGGCCTGCCGCAGCCGCACCACGAATGAGCGCGCGAGGGCGTGGAACTGGTTGCCCGCGTCGTTGACGTAGTACTGCGTCTCGACCGTGTGGCCCCGGAACCGGAGGATCCGCGCGAGCGCATCGCCCACCGCGGCCGCGCGCGCATTGACGATGACCAGCGGGCCGGTGGGGTTGGCCGAGACGAACTCGAGGAGATAGCGCTTGCCCGTGCCCGCCTCGGCACCGCCATATGTCGCGCCCTGGCTCAGGATGTCGCCGAGCGCGCGCGCGCACCAGGCCGGGCTCAGGAACACGTTGACAAAGCCGGGGCCGGCGATCTCGAGGCGCTCCACGGCAGCGATCCTCGGGAAGTGGGAGACGATGGCCTCGGCGACCTTGCGCGGAGGCTGCCGCGCGGCCCGGGCGAGCGTCATCGCCACATTGGTGGCGTAGTCACCGTGGCGCTCGTCCCGGGGCACTTCCCAGAACATGGCGCCCACGGCGGAAGTCCCGCCGCGCTCAGCGCGTCGTTGAGCCCCTCGGTCAGGAGATCGGTGGTGTGCAGGCGCATCGTTCAGTTGTCAGAGTAGCGATCGCCGCGTAGCGTGCGGCAACACATCATGATACGCCGCGCGCGAGAGCCGGCGAAGAAAACCGGCGCGCACTGGGCCAATTTGCTCGTCAAGCGGGCCAGATGAGCTGGACGGTGGGGCGGCCCGTGCCGGAATGCGTGCCCACGGCGATGCGACAGCCGTAGATCGCCTCGAGCGTGGCCTCGGTCAACACCACCTTCGGGGCGCCCACGCCCACCGCGGCGCCACGGTCCAGCAGCAGCAGGCGGTCGCAGATCTCCGCGGCCATGTTGAGATCGTGGGAGACGAGCACGATGCCGAGCCCGGACTCGCGGTTGAGCCGGCGGAGCAGCCCGACGCACTCCACCTGATGGCGCAGATCGAGGTGGGCCGTCGGCTCGTCGAGGACGAGGAGGCGCGGCCGCTGGGCCAGCGCCCGCGCGAGCATGACGCGCTGGCGCTCGCCCCCGCTCAGGCGGTCGAGCCGCTCGCCGCGGAGGTCGAGCACGCCGGTGGCGGCCAAGGCCTGCCGGGCGTGCTCCCGATCATCATCGCTCTCGAAGAGGCGCCTCGGCGAATGCGGATAGCGGCCCATCAGCACCAGCTCCTCCACGGTGTACGGAAATCCCTGCGGGACGTCCTGCGGCACCACCGCGATGTGCCCGGGCGACATCCGCGCGCGCGAGGGCGCCGAGCGGGCGACCGCCGATCAGGATCTCGCCCCGGACGGGAACCAGGACTCGCGACAGGAGGCGGATCAGCGTCGGTCTTGCCCGAGGCGTTGGGGCCGATCACGCCGAAGATCTCACCATCCTCGACGGTCACGCTGAGGGCGCGGATGGCGAACGGCCGCCGCGGGACCGGGCCGCCGGCGCGGATACGCGAACTCGACCTCCCGGAGCTCGACCAGCGGCGTCACGGCGCGATCCGGCGCCGAGCGCGAGCGCAGGAGATAGACGAAGAACGGCGCGCCGCAGAACGAGGTGATCACGCCCACCGGCAGCTCCGCCGGCGCGATGAGGGTACGGGCGAGCGTGTCGGCGGCGAGGAGGAAGAGTCCTCCGCCGAGGAAGGCCGTGGGCACGAGCAGCGCGATTGTCGGGGCCGAGCGTCATCCGGAGCGCATGGGGCACGATCAGGCCCACGAAGCCGATCGGCCCGACGAAGGCGACCGCCGAAGCCGTGAGCAGCGCCGCGCCCGCGAAGACCCGGCGCTTCACCCGCTCGGCGTCGACACCGAGCTGGAGCGCGCCCTCCTCGCCGAGCGCGAGCAGATTGAGCTGGCGCGACTGGCCGAGGACGAGCCAGAACCCGAGCGCGGCGACGAGGCCGAAGACACCGAGAGCCGGCGGCGGGAGGGGCGCGAGATTGCCGAGGAGCCAGTGGATGACGCCGCCCAGCCGGTCGAAGTCCACGATCGAGATGAGCACGGTGATCGCCGAGGAGAAGAAGATCCCGACGATCACCCCGGCCAGGACCAGCGTGTGCACCGGCAAGCCTCCCGCGCTGGCCGCGATGACGTACACGGCGCTGCCTGCCACGAAGGCGCCGGCAAACGCGAACGCGGTCAGCCCGAGGGCCTCGAGCAATCCCGCTGCGAAGCCCGAAGACCTGTGCCAGCACCACGCCGAACGCGGCGCCGCTCGACACGCCGAGGACGGAGGGCTCGGCGAGCGGGTTGCGGGTCAGGCCCTGAAAGCCGACGCCCGCAACGGCGAGGGCGCCGCCGGCGAGGAGCGCCGCGGCGATGCGCGGCAGGCGCAGGCTCAGCACCACGACCTCGTCCACGGGCGTCGCCGTCCCCCGCCTCGTGAGCACGGCCACCACGGCGCGAGCGGACACGGGCGCGCTCCCACGAAGAGGGCTGCCACGGCGAGCGCCGCCGTCGCGAGTCCGAGCGCCGCGAGCGCGGCGAGCAAGCGGATCACGGGCGCTCGGGATGGATGAGGCGGGCGAGCTGCTCGAGGCCATCGACCACGCGCGGGCCGTAGCGATGGAGGAGATCGCCGGACACGGTGTAGATGCGCCCGGACTTCACCGCGGGCAGCGCCGTGAAGCGCTCCCACTTCTCCCGCGCCATCGGCCCCTGGCCATGGCTGTGGCTCGCGAGGATGATCACCTCGGGCGAGCCGGCGACGGCGGCCTCGAGGCTATAGCGCGGGTACCCGTCCCCGCCCTCGGCCGTGACCGACGCAGCACCGGCCAGCACGAGCAGCTCCGAGACGAGCGCCCCCGCGCGGGCACGATGAGCGGGTCCGGCCACAGGACGTAGAGCACGCGGGGCCGCGGCAGCGCCGCGACGCGCTCCGCGACAGCCTTGACGCGCGCGCGACAGCCGCGCCGAGAGCCGGGTGGCCTCGGCCTCGTGACCGGTCAGGGCGCCGAGCCGGGCGATCAGATCGAAGACGTCGTTGCAGACGGGTTGGATTGACGACGTAGACGGGCATCTTGAGGCGGCCGAGCTGGGTGAACACCTCGTCGCCATTGCCCGCGCTGGTCGCGACCACCAGATCCGGCTTGAGCGCCACGATCGTCTCGAGGCTCGGCGCGACCATCCCGCCCACGCTCGGCTTCTTCCGGGCCTCGGGCGGGTAGTCGCAGAAATCGGTGACGCCGACGAGGACGTCCTGCGCGCCGATCGCGAAGAGGATCTCGGTCACGCTGGGGACGAGCGAGACGATCCGGCGCGGCGGCGCCGGCAGCGTGAGCGAGCGGCCGGTCTGATCGCTGACGGTGAGCGCGGCGGCGGACAGTGCAGGCAGCAGGACGCCGAGGAGCAGCGCCGCCGCGATTGTCCCCAGATAGCGCCTCCGAGCCGAGGCACCGCCGCCCCCCGATGGACCGCATCACATGCTCCCTCCGTCGAGGGCGCACCCGTCCCGGACACCCCCGCGGACGTGAACGTCGCCATCTCGGTGAGGATCGCCACCGCGGACCGAGCGAGGCCGATGCAGAGCGCCGCGCCGGTCCCCTCACCGAGGCGCAGCCCGAGGTCGAGGTACGGGATGAGCTCGAGCGCCTCCAGCACGTGGCGATGGCCGGGCTCGGCCGAGCGGTGCGAGGCGATCAGGCAGGCGCGCACCTCGGCCTTCAGGCGCACCGCCGCGAGCGCCGCGGCGCCCGAGATGAAGCCGTCGATCACGACCGGGATCTGGTACGCGGCGCGCGGCCAGGGTGACGCCGACGAGGCCGGCGATCTCGAGACCGCCCACCTTGGCGAGCACGTCGAGCGGGTCGCCCGCATCGGGTCGATTCACCTCGAGGGCGCGCGAGATCGCGTCGACCTTTCGCCGGCGGCCCGCCTCGTCCACGCCGGTCCCCGGCCCGGTGACGTCCTCGACCGCGGCGCCGGTCAGCGCCGCCACCATGGCGCTGGCCGCCGTCGTATTCCCGATGCCCATCTCGCCGGTGCCGGCCAGATCGAGGCCCGCCGCGCGCTCGGCCTCGACGAGCGCGATGCCCGCCTCGACCGCCGCGAGCATCTCGTCTCGAGTCATCGCGGGGCCGCGCGTCATATTGCGCGGTGCCGGGCGCGATCCGGATCGACCGGAGCGCGGGATGGGCGGCGAGCGGGCCGGCCACTCCGACGTCCGCGACGACGACCTCGGCGCCGGCCCAGCGGGCGAGCACGTTGACCGCGGCGCCGCCGCGCAGGAAGTTCTCGACCATCTGCGCCGTCACGATCTGCGGGTAGGCGCTCACCCCTTCGGCGACGACGCCGTGATCGCCGGCCAGCGTGAAGATCACCGGCCGGTCCAGCCGGGTGGGCAGCGGCCCGTGATCTCGGCGAGGCGCCACGCCAGCTCCTCGAGGCGCCCGAGGCTGCCCGGGGGCTTGGTGAGCTGATCGAGTCGATCCCGCGCCGCCCGGCCCGCCGCCGCGCCGGGCGGCGGACCGATCCGCTCAAGGAGCTTCGTGAGAGCGGTCACCGCGCTCACCCCGTGGCGGCTCGGGGGCCGCGCGCTTGATCGGAACGGGGATGCCGGCCACCATGAGCGTGACGCGATCGGCGGCGGCGGCGATGCGCTGGTTCACCGCGCCGAGCAGGTCGCGGAACCGGAGCCCGATCTCCGTGGGCGGATGCACGCCCTCGCCGACCTCGTTGGAGACGACGATGAGCGAGACGCCGCGCTCGCCCAGGACGGCGGCGAGCTCGTCGGCGTCCGACAGGACGGCTGCGTCGTCACGGCCCCGGTCCAGGAGATTGGCGACCCAGACCGTGAGGCAGTCGACGACGATCAGATCGAGCTGCGGTACCAGGCGACGGCAGGTGCCGAGCGAGGTCGAGCGGCTCCTCGACGGTGAGCCATTCGCGGGGCCGCTCCGCCCGATGCCGGGCAATGCGATCCCGCATGTCGCCGTCGGAGGTCCGGGCGGTGGCGACGAATCCGGTGCGGGCGGATGCAGAGCGGCCAAGGGCGACGGCGTATCGGCTCTTGCCGCTCCGCGCGCCGCCGAGAATGAGATGCGACTGGTGCAGTGACGACCCCCAGGTCCTCCCGCGAAGACCGGTTTGGCGTGCCGGTACCCGGGCAGGTCTCCTGGCTTTCGGATCACCCTACTCCCCACGCCTTCCCGGCCGATCGCGCGCCAGTGGCTGACCGTGGGTTTCGTCCCCGATTACAGTGACGGGGTCGCGGCGGATCGGCAACCGCCTTCCCTGGGGCCCGCGCTCCCGGCGGGCCGCCCGGACACCTCGAGCGGAAGCGACACTAGCAAGGTAGGCGAGCGGGGTCAAGGCGAAGGCGCGAACCTCCTCGAGGCGATTCGGGCTCGAGCGGGCGATGAGGCGGCGGCTCGTGCTCGAGACCTGGCGCTCCACCCGGTGATTTCCACGAGCGAATCCGAGCCTGCGCTCCCGTAGCCCGCATGCAGATGACATGCGCCGTGTCCGCCGAACATTCCCAGCGCCAATGCAGGCGATAGACGGCGGGTGCGCAGGTGGGAGTGCCGCTCGATCGCGCACCGCCGTTCGACGGGCATGCGCGGCCTGCCGGCACGGCGATCAGTAGGACAGCCGGTCGATCTGGCGGCGCTCGCGCTTGGTGGGCCGGCCGGCGCCCGGTGGCCGGTAGGCCGCCTGCGCAGGGCGCAGCTCGCGTGGTGGCGGTGGCGGGGTCAGATCGTCGTAGAGCTTGGCGGCCTCCGCACCGGGCCCCCGCTGCTCGGACAAGGCGACCACGCGCACGATGCGCTTGATTCGCGAAAGCCCGATCGTGAGGCGGTCGCCCGGACGCACCATGCGGGACGGCTTCACCCCTGGTCATTGACGTCCACCTTGCCGCCGTCGCATGCCGCCGCCGCCAGTGTCCGGCTCTTGAAGAAGCGAGCCGCCCACAGCCATTTGTCGACGCGCATCTCGGTCATGACGATCAACCGTAGCACGGCATGCGCACTCGACCGTCGGGGCCGGCGCCCATCGCAGAGCGCCTGGCCTCGCGGGTTGTCGTGAGAGACTGACGCCGGGAATGAACGGGCCGGCACCAGCCGAGCGGATCGCCGTCATGCCGCGCACGGGTGTACATCCCCGAACAGGAGGAGCCGATGCCGAGGGGAGGAGGAAGCGGGATGGAGAGCTATGGCGCAACGGTGCTCCGGATCTTTCTCGGCGTCATCTACGTCATGCACGCCTACCTGGCGGCCTTCGTCTATGGCCCCCACGGAATGGCGGCATTTCAGCGAGCGCACGGCCTCCCGTTCCCGGAAATCGGCACCTGGTACGTGATCCTGGCCCATGGCCTCGGAGGGATCTGCCTCATCCTGGGCTTGCTCGTCCGCTGGGCCGCGCTCGTCAATATTCCGATCATGGCAGGTGCGCTGTTCGCGGTGCATCTCAAGCAGGGATTCTTCATGAGCAAGGACGGCGGCTACGAGTACGCCCTCCTCGTGCTGGGCGCCACGATCGCCCAGGCCTTGCTGGGAGCAGGCGCTTTCACGTTCAGGAGATAGCGCGCCTTCGCGCTGGGACTAGGGATGGCCGGGGTAGTCGTCCCGCACTCTGGTGCTATTGTCGGGGCCGAGATCCAGGAGGACGAGCTGACCCGGCTTGGCCTCGACGCGCAGCCGCCATGTCGGAGGCCCGGACATTCGGTCGCCGAGCTTGTAGGTTCCCGGCGGCACGCCGGCGAAGCGGAAGCGGCCCTCCTCGTCGGTGCGCTGCTGATAGTGATGCAAGCGGCTCGGCTGCTCGATGAGAAAGATCTGCTGCCGCTTCAGGGGCCCCTGCTCCGGGCCGCCAGCCGATACCACGCGCCCTCGACAATGGCGCTCGCCGAATTGGACGGCTCGTCGTTCGCCGTGGATTCGGACCGGGCCGCCGGACCGGTGGACGGCAGGGCGAGCGCCCCGGCCTTGATGAGCCAGCGCCGGGCATTGTCCACCTCGACCGTGCCTGGTTTCCCGCGCGCCAGCACCCATCGGAACTCACGGATCGCCTCCGCCTTCTGGTCGAGATGAGAGAGCGCCACCGCGAGGCCGTAGTGCACTGGCAGGCTCTCGGGCGCCGCCGTCAGGGCCCGGCGGTAGAGCTCGGCGGCTCTTGTATAGTCCCCGCTTCCAGGGCCTCGGCGGCGAGATCCGCCTCTCCGGCTTGGCTACGGGGCGCCGGGACCGGCGCGCTGTAGCAACCTCCTCCCATGAGGGCGAGGGCCATCGCGAGGGCGCACGTGGCCGGGCGGATCACGAGGCCCCCGAGACCTCCTTGTAGGTGCCGCCCTTGATCAACCACTTGGCCGCGATTGACCCCCACCCGTCTTCGCTTTGTTGCAATCGTAGACGATGGTCGCATTGCCGAGCAGGTCGGAGTCGATGCTGGTCGACGACGTGTCGCGGATGTTCCGGCTGACCATCGCCCCGTTGACCTGACCGGTGCCCGTGCCGTGGTAGCTGATGTCGTTCTGGGCGTAGACGAAGCCGTTCATCAGGAAGTTGCCGTCGACCGACAGCCCCCGTTGACGAACAGCCACCCGTTGAAGGCGCCACCGGCGCCGCTGCCGGCATTGCCGTGGATGCTGACGGAGGCGAAGTCGCTGGAGAGGGTCGCCGGGGTCACGCCCTCCGCCGTGATATCGGTGCCGCTCACCGTGTCGACGAAGACGAGGCCTGGCGGCAACTGGTTGCTCGAGTTGAAGGTCTGCGAGCCCTGCAGGTACGTGCCCTGGCCTTGGCGAACGCTCGCAGCGTGTCGATGTCAGCATTGGTCAGCATGTACGGGTCGAAGGCCGAGGGAATGACGTTCTCGACCATGTCGTTCGCCGTGGTCGGGAGTGCCCCGTTGTGCGCATCGAACAAGAAGTTGTCGCGGGTGTCTCCCGCGCCCCGCATGTCCGAGCTCCCCCGGGCTGGTTTGCCCCGAGGTCAACGTGCCAAACTTTGGACCGCAGGAGACGTCCTGGGTTGAGTCGACGAATGAGTTGCCACCCACCTGGAGCTCTCCTCGCACGGTGAGAGCAGCGGGCGGGTCCCTCATGACGAACAGCGGGTTGAACACGGTGACCGTGATCTTCTGGCGCGTCTTCGGGCCGGTGGTGGTGTCATTCGGGACCCAGCCCACGGACGTGATGTTTCGCTCGTAGGCCGTCGCGCCGGCGACGACCGTCACGCGGAATCCGCCGATCGTGTTGCCGCCGGTCGCGAGCGTCAAGAGCTGGCTGCCGTTGTACGGCGCGAGAGCGGTCCCGACGAGGGGCGACGGGATGCCATCGGTATCGTTGGGGGAGGGCGAGTCCCCGATTCAGCGCCCACACCGCGCGCTCGACGCCCGCCTCGGCCGCGGCGCGTGCCTGCGCGACGCGGAGCTGGTTATTCGCGATCGTGGGCTCGCTCGACCCGAGCACCGAGAAACCGATGATGAGGGCGGAGAGAATGACCAGCGTGACCATGGCCAGCGGAAGCGCCGGTGCCGCGCTGCTCGACCACCACGGACAGCACCCTTCGGAACGACATCCTGAGCTTCGAGTTCAATCTGAGCCTCCTATTCAATCGACGAGCGCAACGTCACCGTCGACTCCATGAGCGCGTGGGCGTCTCCGGCGGAGCCTGTGGCCGCGGCCTGCTCGGTACTGGTTTTCAAGCGAATCTTAATGACCGTCGCCAGGAGTGGATTGGTCGTCGCCGTGCAGGTGCTGGTGGCGGCGTTGTAAGCGGAGCAGTAGGTTATCGTGAGATCTCCCGCCTGGACCCCTCCGATCAGCGCGGTCGTTGTGCCGTCAATGGTGCGGTTCAGCGTGGTGCCGGTCAGGGAGTATCGGATCGTATGCGCCACAACCGGAACGGCGTCGTCCTTCCACACGAAGCTGATGTCGGTGGGGCTGGCCAGGGTGGTGATGGACGTTGACGAGCGGAGCTCCCGGGTCATGAGGTCGAGCGCCACCCGGGCGTTCTGCTGGGTCTCGACCCGGTTGGAGCCGAAGAGATACGCCCGCTGGCCGCCCACCTGGAGGATGAAAATCCCGGCCATGATGAGCCCGATGACCGCCGTCGTCACCATCAGCTCCGCGAGGGTGAAGCCTCGTTCATTGGCGAGCTGTCGCATGGAGTTACCGCCTCGCGACGTACATCGTGACGGTGCTGGCCTTGGCGGTGCCGGCCGCCGAGACGCCAGTCCCGGTCATGGGGCGATAGGTCACCGTGACCACCACCTGCCGCAGGTCAGCGTTGACGATCCCGTTGCAGCCGACCCCGACGCCACAGCTCGTGATGCGCACGGTACGCGCATAGGCGCCGTTCTGGTTGAGGACCGGGTTCTCGTCCGCAAACGTCACGGCGCCACCCGCGCAGCTTCCGACCGGCGCCACAGTGGACGAGGCCGACTGGCCAAGCGCGTCCACGCAGGGCGGGCCCTCCTCCCAGCGCGCGTTTCGCACGTGCTCCAGGCGTTGATTGACAAGGAAGGTGGCGGTCGAGAGCTGGTTGCCCTCCTGGATGCCATAGGCCGCCAGCGGAATCGCGGCGGATAGCGCCACACGCCGACGGCGATAATCGCCATCGCAATCAGCACCTCCATGAGCGTCGAGCCGCGTTGGTCCCCGGTGAGTGCTCGCACGGTTCCTCCTTACGGCCCGATATTGATCCGCCCCGAGGCCGAGACGAAGACCCGGAGCGTGCCGCTCGTTTGCGTGTTCGTCACCGTGTACGTCGCCACCGGGCTCGCTGCGCCCAGGTAGTTGAAGACCGGGTCAGCCGTGGTGGTGAGCGTGACACCCTCCGGCAAGGCGATATTACCCGCCGCATCGGTGCCGGGACCGAGCCAGACGGTCCCGCCGCAACCTCCAATGTGGTAGCGCACGGTCGTCGCCGTGATGCGCGCACAGACCCCGACGTTCTCATTGATCCCGAGCTGGCGGCCCTGGTTCAGGAATGCCGCCACCTCCTGGGCCGACACCCGGAGCAAGGCGCCCTGGCGATAGCTGAGGAACATCGGCGTTGCGAGGACGGCCAGGATGCCAATGATCGCGACAGCCAGCGCCACTTCGGCGAGGCTGAAACCTGCCTGAGCCTGGCCGCTGGCCGCACCTGTATCGATCGGTCAATCCGTGATTCCACGAGCATCATAGGATATTCAATTGGATGGAGCAAGAAGGCGGCCAGCGTGTCTTGGGGGCCGTCGAGACGCTCCCGGGGGAGGAGAGGCGCGAAAAACGCCCTCTCAAGGCCTCCTGGGCATCGCGACGCAGCGGCGTGTGCGGCGCGTCTGTGCCGAGGATGTCAAGATGGCGCCAATCCTTGTCAATCCCGCTGCACGTCGATCGGGGATGATGCCCTTGTCGCTAGGGCGACCGCAAAAGCCGCGTTGTCACGTCGAACCACAGGCTCACGTCGATGCGTGCGAGCGGAATCCGCGTCACACCGAGATCGTGAGCCGATGACAGTATCGTGACAAGAACCGGCATGCGGCTGCCACGTCCTGACATGTCCGCAGTGTTGCCGACGGGTGCGCGCTGCGGACCTTGCGCGACCCCTCAGTCGCTGGAGCCGGTCAGAGCCACCTGGTGATTCAAGCGCGCGAGCGTGAAGCGGCCCCGGGACCAGACCAGGACCGACAGCGCGGCATAGTCCTGGCCGAGGGCGAGGATGCGCTCGGGCGCGACCCCGAGTGCCCGGCAGAGGAGGACCCGGTTCGTTCCGCCGTGCGCGACGATGGCGAGCGCGCCGCCCGCATGCGCCCTGACGATCTCCTCGAAGGCTGGCCACGCGCGCGCGGAAAGCTGCGCGAGATTCTCGCCGTCGGGAAACTGATAGCCGGCGACGTCGGCCATCCAGGTCGCGTGCGCGTCGGCGTCGAGCGCCCTGATCTCCTCTCCCGTGAGTCCCTCCCATCGCCCCATCGCGAACTCCCGCAGTGCGGGCCGCTCGATGGGCACGAGGCCATGGGGTCCGGCGATGATCGCGGCGCTCCGACGGGTCCGGACGAGATCGCTCGAGTACACCGCTTCGAGGGCGGTCTCGGACAGGTGTTCGGCGACGGCGGCGATCTGCCGCTCGCCGAGCGGTGACAAGGGAACGTCCAGGTGTCCGATGAAGCGCCGGGTCTCCGCGCCGACCACGCTGCCGTGGCGCACGAGGTACACGGTGGTCGGCGATCGCTCGTGATGCTTCATCAGATGAGGTCGCGGTGGGCGCAGGAAGCACCGAGGACGAGCCAGGCCAGCTCGGACAGCTCGACGCCGGCCCCCAGGGCATCGCCGGTCAGTCCGCCGAGGCGCCGCGCGAGAACGACCGCTCCCCCAGCCCCCGCGACCAGCGCCCCCGCCGCCATCGCCGCTCCCGTGGGGCCGAGCAGGGAGCCAGGCGAGGACGAGCAGGACGGCGAGCCACACAGGTCCGGCGGCACGGGGAGCGCGGCGAGAAACGCCGCGCCGAGGCCCTGGCCGGGTGTGGCCGGGCGAACACGCGGCCCGACGAGCAGCGGGGTGAGTCGGCCGACTGCCGGAGCGAGCAGCAGGATCGGGGCCCGGGCGGCGGCCGGAATGCCTGATAGGGCCGCGCAGGCAATCAAGAGGCACAGCACGAGCCCGAGCGCGCCGAAGACCCCGATGCGGCTGTCTCGCATGATGGCCAGCCTGCGCTCCGCATTCGCGCCGGCCAGCCCGTCGAGGCAATCCGCGAGCCCGTCGAGGTGAAGGCCTCCCGTGGACCACCTTCCAGACCGCCACGACCAGTCCCGCCGACAAGAGGGTGGGACGACGGCGGCCAGCACGCGGTCGGCCAGCATCAGCCCGCCGCCGAGAGCGAGCCCGATCGCGGGGAACCACCAGGCGGCGCGCCCGAGTGCGCCCGGTCCCCGGCCTCGCGTCCAGGAACCGGCACGATGGTCAAGAAGCGCACGGCAAGGACCAGCGAGGCCATCCACCTCGCCCAGCCGATCACAGGGCCCTTAGACGGGGAGGACGGGATTGCGGCGGGGCGGAAACGAGAGCTGCTTGGACTCGGCGTAGGCGAGGCGCTTGATCAGCTCGTCGCGCAGCTCGAAGCCGCCGACGATGCCGTCGACGAGCATCTCGGAGGCGAGCTTGTAGACGTCGACGTCCTTCGCGTACTCGTCGCGCTTGTCCCGCACGTAGGCGGCCCGCTCGCTCTCCGGCAGCTCCATGATCTTGTTGTAGTACACGGCATTCACGGCGGGCTCCGGGCCCATGATCGCGATCTGGCCCTGGGGCAAGGCGAGCGCGGCGTCGGGCTCGAAGGCGGGCCCGCACATCGCGTAGAGCCCGGCGCCGTAGCACTTGCGGACCACCACGCAGATCTTCGGCACGGTGGCCTGCGAGGTCGCGAAGACCATCTTGGCGCCGTGGCGGATGATCCCCGCGCGCTCCACCTTGGTGCCGACCATGAAGCCGGACGACGTCGGCGAGGTACACGAGCGGGATATTGTAGGCGTTGCACAGCCAGATGAAGCGCGCCGCCTTGTCGGAGGAGTCGACCATCAGCACGCCGCCCTTGACCTTGGGCTGGTTCGCCACGATGCCGACGGCGCGTCCGCCGATCCGGGCGAGGCCCACGATGATCTCTCCCGCGAAGAGCCGCTTGATCTCGAAGAACGAGCCCGCGTCGATCACGCGGTCGATCACCTCGTACATGTCGAACCACTTGCGCTGGTCGTAGGGCACGATGTCCTCGATGGCGCGGCCGGGCTTCGGCGGCACGCTCGAGCGGCGGCGGGCCGCTCGGGAACGAGCCCGGCATGTACGAGAGGTAGCGCTTGCAGAGCTCGATGGCGTCCTCGTCGGACGCGGCCAGGACGTCTCCGCACCCCGACACGGAGCAGTGCATGCGCGCCCCGCCGAGCTCCTCGAGGGTCGTCTTCTCGCCGATCGCCATCTCGACCATCCGCGGGCGATGCCGACGTAGAGGCTCGCCTTGCCGTCGACCATGATCACGCAGTCGGTGAGCGCGGGGAGATACGCCGAGCCCGCGGGCGACGGCCCGAAGAGGATGCAGACCTGCGGGACCACGCCGGAGAGCTGGACCTCGTTGTAGAAGATGCGGCCGGCGTGGAAGCGGCCCGGGAAGATCTTGATCTGCTCGGAGATGCGTCCGCCCGCCGCGTCGACCAGGTAGAGCAGCGGGACGCCGAGGCGCTGCGCGCCGCTCCTGGATGCGGACGATCTTCTGCACCGTCTTCTCGCCCCAGGAGCCGGCCTTCACCGTGTAGTCGTTGGCCATGATGCACACGGTGCGGCCGCCGACCCGGTCCGACGCCGGTGACGACGCCGTCAGCGGGCGTGTCCGGCTCCTGGTTGCGGGCGAAGAGGAAGTCCTCCTGGAAGTCCGATCCCGGATCGAGCAAGAGCCGGAGGCGATCGCGGACGAAGAGCTTGCCTTCCTCCTTGAGCTTGGCCCGGTACTTGACGTGCCCCTGCTCGATGCGCGCGCGCTCTTCCCGGATAACGCTCTTCGCTCACGGGGCCCTCTCGGGAACGCCGCGAGGCAGGGGCCCGGCGGGATTCGGGTTCGCCCACAGGATGATGATGAGCACGCCCCTGCCATAGCGGGGGCCCGCGAAGATGGCCGGCGCGCCGGGCGAGGCGCGGAGGCTCGCGATCATTTCCGGCTGCTCGCCCTTCAAGAGCCGCACCTGCATGCTCACCCAGTGTGCCGCGGAGCTTCTCCGGGGTCACGGTGAGCCAACGGTCGCCGGAGATGGAAAAGCGCTGCATGACGCCGAGTGGCCCTTCGAGGACGTGTCGCGCGACCGGCGTGAAGTCGCTGAAACGGAAGATGCGCTGGAGCTCGGGCAGCAATCGCTTGTACCGCTCCTCGGGATCACGGCCGGGCGGCGGAAGCACCGCTCCCGCAACCGGGGGCGCGGCCGGCTGGCCATCGGGATGTCGGAGCCCACGGGCGAGCCGCCGGGGACGCACCAGAGGCGCCCCGGGCGGCGGCGGTGCGGGCGCGCCCTGTGAGTGCGTGGTGGCGGTGAGGGCGCGTGCGCGCCTGGGACTTGGGGCGCCGGCGGCTCCGACACTTCGGTTCCACGCCTCCAACACCCGCACGCCGAACCGGATGACCTGTTGAGCTTCAGCGGGTGGCGGGCCCGGCACGAGGCCCATCGCCAGCCATGCCAGAAGGACCAGCATCGACCCGAGCGCCGACTTGAGGCGCTTGCGGGCGTTATGCAGCCTCGACATCACGGTCCCGATGGGGCAGCGAAGCACCTCGGCAATCTCGCGGTACGACAGCCCTTCGACGTCACTGAGCATGATAATGGCTCGGGCTTTGGGCGGCAAGGCATCGAGCGCCTGCCGGATGCGCTCGCGCTGCTCCGCCTGGACGGCCACCTTGTCGGGTCCCCCGCCCGGATCCGGCGTGGTGCGCCCCCATTCCTCCTCGGGCACCCGTTCGGCGCCGAACGCGCGGGCCTGCGCTCCGCGCGCGCGCTGCCGATCCGTGGCGACATTGACCGTGATGCGGAACAGCCAGGTGTAGAACGCCGATTGGCCGCGGAATGACGGGAGCGAGTGAAACGCCCGAACGAATGCCTCCTGCGCGCAGTCCCATGCGTCCTCTCTATCCCGGAGTATTTGGTAGGCCAGTCGCCACACCCGCTGGCGGTAGCGCTCCACCAGCGGCTCGAACGCCGACGTGTCCCCCGCGATGCATCGATCGATGAGGTCGCGCTCGTCGGCGGCGGGGCCGACTCCGGTTCGCCGGTCTGGCCGCTCGAGTTGGGCGGCGTCTCTGGAGGCGTCACGACTAGATCCGGCCGCCTCGAGCATCCCAGTCGAGCCGCGGGTTAGACGGCGGGACGGAGACGCCCATTCACCGCCCGGCCCGAGGGCCGCGCGGCGGGCACGCGCCGGTGGCCCGCCCGCACGCGCGGCCGGGAGAGCCAGGGCGGCATCCACACCCAGGAGATAGCTCGTCGGCCCGAAGCCCGCGATCTGACCGGCAGCGACACCGGCGATCACGGAATGGCGGCGGAACTCCTCCCGGCCGTGGATATTGGAGAGGTGCACCTCGATCACCGGGATCGTCACGGACGCCACGGCATCGCGCAGCGCCACGGAGTAGTGCGTGAGCGCGCCGGGGTTGATCACGATGGCGGCGAAGCCCTCGCCGGCCGCGGACTGGATCCAGTCCACGAGCTGGCCCTCGTAATTCGACTGCCGGCATACGGCCGACGCCCCGCGCGAGACCGCGTGGCGCTCGACGGCCTCGTTGACCGCGGGCAGCGACGTCCGGCCGTAGACGGACGGCTCCCTGGTCCCGAGCAGGTTCAGGTTCGGGCCGTGCAGGACGAGGATGGACCGCGCGGGGCGGGAGGCCATCGCGAGAGAATACACCGGGCGTGCGGGCACGGGCAACTGAGGCCGCCGCCGCGCGTTATGCGTCCTCGTCGGGCCGGGCGACCTCTCCCGCCGGCTGCTGGTGAGCGGGAAGCGCCGAGGCGACGACTCGGCGGACGTCGACGGCCATCCGGCGAGCCGCGGCCTTGACGTCTCCGTCGGCCTGCGGCAGGACCACCGGGTGATACGTGATCGTGAGCCGGCCCGGGCGCGGCAGGACGCGCCCGGGCGGCCAGGACTCGTGACCGCCGACGATGGTGACGGGCAGCAGGGGCACGCCGAGCGAGCACGCGAGGCGAAACGCGCCCGGCTTGAAGCGCCCCAGTCGACCGTCGAGACTGCGCCCGCCCTCCGGGAAGATCGCTGACGGCGGCCCCCGACTGAAGGAGCCGCACGGCCTCGCGCGTGGCCCGGGGGTCCGCGGACTCGAGCTCGACGGGAAACGCGCGGAGCCGGCGGATCAGCCAGGCCAAGCCCGGGATGTGGAAGAGCGCATTCCAGGCCATGTAGTGGACGGGCCGCCGGACCGGGATGGACACGAGCACCGGATCGGAATAGGTGACATGGTTCGGAACGATCAGGAGAGGCCCGGCGGCGGGGATGTGCTCCGTGCCCTCGAAGCGAATCCTGAAGTAGAGTCGGGCCCCCAACCGGATGACCGGGCGGGCCACGTCGAGGACGGGCGTCGGCACGCCTCGATACTGCCACGGCCGTCGCGAGCGAGACAATGACCACTCCCGGGCCACGCCGCTCATCATCGCGGATCGAGGCGCCTCAGCCGACGCGCCCGAGCACACCATTGCCGCATTCGAGCTGGCCCTCGACCAGGGCGCCGACGGCATCGCGCTCGACGTCCACTTGACGCGGGACGGCCAGCCGGTCGTCATCCACGACTTCACGCTCGAGCGCACCACGCGACGGCGCGGGAGCTGTTGCCGCCCACACGATGCGGGAGATGAAGCGGTTGGACGCCGGAGCCTGGCGGAGCCGGCGGTTTCAGGGCCAGCGCGTGCAGACCCTGCAAGAGGTCCTCGAGCGCTTCCGGGGCCGCACGCGCTTCTGGATCGAGATCAGAGGGGCTCGGACCTGTATCCGGACATCGAGGAGCGCGTGGTGTCGATGGTCGAAATCTACGAGGCGGTGGACCAGACCCTCATTCAGTCGATGGATCTCGAGTCGCTGGCCCTGATCCGGACCTTGAACCAGGACATCACGCTGGGAGCCGTTGTGCTCGGGTCATCGCTCGAGCCCTTCCTGGCGGGAACGAGCCCTGCGCGAGCGCTGTCTCTACTGCCCGAGCAATTGACCGAGACGGCGAGAAGCGAAATTCGAAGGGTGGGACTCGCGTGCTATGTGAGGGCCGGGGACGACCCGGGAGCCTGGAGCAGATTGAGCGCGTGGGACGTGGACGGGATCATCACCGCCCGGCCGAGCCTGGTCCGGACCAGGCTCGGCCGGTAGTGCGGCGGACCACGATCAGTCCTCGTCCGGCTCCTCGCCCTCGAAGCCGCCGCCCGCGAACTGCAGGCGGTGCGACATGCGTTCGATCCTGTCCTGGCACCGCACGCAGGTGGTTACCTCCGGCAAGGCGCGAAGCCGGGCCGGAGCGATGGGCTCTCCGCACTCCTCGCACAGGCCGTACTCGCCGCCGCGGAGCCGCTGCAGCGCCTCTGCCAGCTTATTGGCGCGCCCGACGAGCAGGCTGCGGGTGGCAAAGCTCATCTCGCGGTCCTCGTTCTGGCGGATGACGTCGACTTCATCAGCCAGGGGGTATTGTCCCCGATCGCAGCCGGGAACTCCTCAAGAACCACGGCACCGCCCATCTGGCGGATCCGATTCATCGTGTGATTCAGTTCCGTCTCGAGCCGTTCCTTGATCTCTTCCATGGTCTCTCCTTCCTGAGCCGGGATTTAGTACCCGACCCGGCGCCTAACCCGTGATGCAACCCTCATGCCCGAGTTGCCGCTGTGAAAGACGGCTGGAAACGCTGGATATTCGATACGGTTCCGAAAAGCGATCTGATGCGGGCGGGCAAAACGCCCGTCCTGGGTGGGAAGAACCGTCACACGGTGTGTCGTTTTTGGCTAGCAGTCCTTCCACGCTCGGACCAGGTGAGCGAGACGAGGAGCGGCACCATGAAGGGTCGGCTCACGCGAAGGACTGCGCGGCCCGATCAGGTTCGCCGAAGCGCCGTCCGCGCTTTCGCGAGCGCGGATCTCCACCTAGAATGGGCGGGCTCGATCAAGCCTCGGAGGATGATGCCTGTGGCCCCGGACGCCGCCCTGCCCCTCTACGCGACGCTCCCGTTCGCGCTCATGCTGCTCGCGATCGCGCTCTTCCCGCTGTGGCTGCCTCACTGGTGGGAGCACAACCCGAACAAGCTGCTGGTGGCCGCCCTGCTGGGCCTGCCCGTCCTGGGACTCTATCTCCGGCGGGCTCCGGGCGCTCTCTTGACCATGGGCGAGAGTACGTGTCGTTCATCATCCTGCTGGCGGGGCTCTTCGTGATCTCGGGCGGCGTTCACCTCCGCGGCGACCTGGTCGCCACGCCGCTCGACCAATACCGGCCTTCCTGGCGGTCGGCTCGCTGATGGCGTCGTTCGTCGGAACCACCGGCGCATCCATGCTTCTGATCCGGGCGCTGCTGCAGACCAATAAGGACCGGACCCGCGTCAGCCATACGGTGGTCTTCTTCATCTTCATCGTCTCGAACATCGGGGGATGCTGACACCCCTCGGCGATCCGCCCCTATTCCTGGGGTATCTCCGGGGCGTCCCGTTCACCTGGACCTTTCGGCTGTGGCCGCACTGGCTCTCGATGACCGCGGCCGTGCTCCTCGTCTACTTTGCCTGGGACACGGCACAATACGCGCGCGAGCCGGCCGCGGCGCTTCGCCGGGACCGGAGGCGGATCGAGCCGCTGCGCCTGCGAGGTGCCATCAACGCGGTCTGGCTGGCCGGCGTGGTCCTGGCGGTCGCGTTTCTCAGGGCCCCGCTCCGGGAAGCGGTGATCGCGGCTCTGGCCGGGCTCTCCCTCTGGACGACGTCGGCCCACATCCGCCGGGCCAATGGCTTCACGACCTACCCAATCGTGGAGGTCGCCGTCCTGTTCTTCGGGATCTTCCTGACGATGATCCCGGCGCTCGAGCTCCTGCGAGTGCGCGGCGGTGAGCTCGGCGTGCGCCAGGCCGTGGCAGTTCTTCTGGGCGACGGGCGCGCTGTCGTCATTCCTCGACAATGCGCCCACCTATCTGACGTTTCTCGCCCTCGGCCAGGGCCTGCGCCTCGGCGACGACGTGGTGGGCGTGCCCCACGCCATCCTGGCCGCCATCAGCGTGGGCGCGGTCGCCATGGGGGCCAATACGTATATCGGCAATGCGCCCAACTTCATGGTCAAGTCGATCGCCGAAGAAGCCGGCGTCCGGATGCCGAGCTTCTTCGGCTACATGCTCTACAGCGGGCTCGTCCTCATCCCGCTGTTCGTCTGCATCACCTTCCTGTTCTTCGCGTGAGCCGCGCAGCACGGTGCCCCTATTCCTCCTCGCCGTATTGCTCCTTGAGCCGGGCCACCACGGCCGGATCGGCCAGCGTGGTGGTGTCGCCCAGCGCCTTGCCCTCGGCGATGTCGCGCAGGAGGCGGCGCATGATCTTCCCCGACCGCGTCTTGGGAAGGTCGGCGGCCCAGATCAAATCGTCCGGCCGCGCGAGGGCGCCGATCTTCTTGGTCACGTGGGCCTTGATCTCCTCCATCAGCTCCTTCGTCCCCTTGTTGCCGTCCTTGATCGTCACGAAGGCGGCGATGGCCTGCCCCTTGATCTCGTGGGGGCGGCCGATGACCGCGGCCTCCGCCACCAGCGGATGGTCGACGAGCGCGGACTCCACCTCCATGGTCGAGACGCGGTGGCCGGAGACGTTCATCACGTCGTCCACGCGCCCGAGGAGCCAGAAGTACCCCTCCTCGTCGATCTTGGCACCGTCGCCGGTGAAGTAGATCCCCGGATACCGGCTCCAGTACTGGGCGACGAAGCGCTGCGGGTCGCGGTAGATGCCGCGCAGCATGCCCGGCCACGGTTTCTTGAGGACCAGATAGCCGGCCTTGGCCGGCTTGCCCTTGTCGTCGACGACCTCCGCCTCGATCCCGGGGAAGGGCCGGGTCGCCGATCCGGGCTTGAGCGTGGTGATGCCCGGCAGCGGCGTGATGAGGATCTGGCCCGTCTCCGTCTGCCACCAGGTGTCGACCACGGGGCAGCGGCCGCCGCCGATCACCTTCCAGTACCAGACCCAGGCCTCGGGATTGATCGGCTCGCCGACGCTGCCCAGCAGGCGCAAGCTCGACAGGTCACAGCGCTTCGGGTATTCGTCGCCCCAGCGCATGAACGTGCGGATGGCGGTGGGCGCGGTGTAGCAGATGGTCACGCCGTGCTTCTCCACGATGCGCCAGAAGCGGTCCTTGTCCGGGAAGTCGGGCGTGCCCTCGTACATCACCGTCGTCGCGCCGTTGGCGAGCGGGCCGTAGATCGACGTACGAGTGCCCGGTCACCCAGCCGATATCGGCGGTGCACCAGTACACGTCGGTGTCGTGGAGGTCGAAGACCCACTTCGTCGTCGCGTAGACACCGGTGAGGTAGCCGCCCGTCGTGTGCACGATGCCCTTGGGCTTGCCCGTCGAGCCCGACGTGTAGAGGAGATAGAGCATGTCCTCGGCGTCCATCTTCTCGGCGGGGCAGTGCGCGGGCGCGTCCTTGACGAACTCGTCCCACCAGATGTCGCGGCCGGGCTCCATGGCGATCTCCTGGCCCGTCCGCTTGAGCACGATCACCGTCTTGACCTCCGGGCACTCCCGCAGGGCCTCGTCCACGTTCTTCTTGAGCGGCACGATGCTGCCGCGCCGCCAGCCGCCGTCGGCGGTGATGAGCACCGTCGACTCGGCGTCGTGGATCGCGCTCCTTGACCGCGTCGGGGCGAAGCCGCCGAAGATCACGCTGTGCGGCGCCCCGATGCGGGTGCAGGCGAGCATGGCGATGGCCGTCTCCGGCACCATCGGCATGTAGATGGTGACGCGGTCTCCCTTCTTCACGCCCCGGCGCTTGAGCGCCGCCGCGAACCGGTTGACCTCGCGATAGAGATCCCAGTACGTGAGCGTCCGCGTGTCTCCCGGCTCACCCTCCCAGATCAGCGCGGCCTTGGTCCGGCGCGCGGTCTCGATGTGCCGGTCGAGGCAGTTGTAGGAGACGTTCAACTTGCCCCCACGAACCACTTGGCGTAGGGCACCTTCCACTCGAGCGCCTTCTTCCACGGCTTGAACCAGTGCAGCTCGCGGGCAAAGCGCTCCCAGAACCGGGCGGGGTTCTTGGCGGCGTCCTTGTAGATCGACGGCGTGTTGACGTTGGCGTGCTTGACGAAGTCCTTCGGGGGCGGGAACTTCCGCTTCTCCCTCAGGAGAGCCTCGATGGGCGTGGCACCGGATGTCGCGGTCTTGGCCATGGAGAAGCCTCTCGTGGCTAGTGGTCGATGCGGCGGTACCGGCCCCGTATGGGAGCCGATCCCGGTGGGCCGTCGTGGCCCCCCTCGAATAGCTAAACCATCTGTCCCCGGACTTCAAGTGGCGCGCGGCCCACCGTCGCCCGGGTCGCTCGGGCCGCTCCGCCGGAGCCCGTAGCGGGCCATCTTGTCCGAGAAGTTCTTCGGGTCCATGTCGGCGTGCTTGGACGCCGCCGTGAGCTTGCCGCCATGCGCGCTCGAGGAGGCCGGCGACGTAGGCTCGCTCGAACGCCTCCACGACCCGGGCCTTGGCATCGCGGAAGGGCAGCGAGAGGTCCACCGGGGCGTGGGCCCCCGTCGGCGCGAGGAAGCGCTCGATGTCCACGAGGGTGTCGCCGGTGGCGACGATGACGGCGCGCTCGATGACATTGTCGAGCTCCCGCACATTGCCCGGCCACGGGTAACGGACGAGCGCCTGAAGGCTCGCCGGTGCGATGGCCCGGACGCTCTTCTTCGACCGCCGGCTCGCCTGCTCGAGGAAGTGCTCGGCGAGGAGCGGGATGTCCTCGGGGCGCTCGCGCAATGCGGGAACGCGGATCGGCATGACGGACAGGCGATAGAAGAGATCGCGCCGGAAGGTCCCGCGCTCGACCTCGGCCTGCAGGTCCTTGTTGGTGGTGGCGATGAACCGCACGTCGATGTCCACGGGGCGGTCGGCGCCGACGGATGTCACCTTCTTCTCCTCGATCGCCCGCAGCAGCTTGCTCTGCAGATGCAGGGGCATCTCCCCGATCTCGTCGAGGAGCAGGGTGCCGCCGCTCGCCATCTGGAAGTGCCCGCGCCGGTGCTCGGTGGCGCCCGTGAAGGCCCCCTGCGCGCGCCGAACAGCTCGGACTCGAACAGCTCCGCGGGGATCGCCGCGCAGTTGACCGCGACGAAGGGGCGCTCGCGGCGGCAGCCGGAGAAGTGGATCGACCGGGCGAGCAGCTCCTTCCCCACCCCTGTCTCCCCATGGATCAGGACGGTGGTATCGAGATCGACGACGGAGCGGACGAGGTCGAAGATCCCCTGCATGCCCGCGCTCCGGGCGATGATATTGCTGAAGGTGAAGCGCTCCTGGTTCCGCCGGATGGTCCGGCGGTTGGCCGACTGAGCTCCTGGAACTCGATGGCCCGGCGGATGACGAGCAGGAGCTCCGCCGTCTCGAAGGGCTTGACGAGGTAGTCCTCCGCCCCCAGGCGCATCGCCTCGACCGCCGACTCGATGGTGCCGTAGGCGGTCATCACCAGCACCGCGAGGTCCGGGTGCTCGGCCTTGACCTGCCTCACGAGCTCGACGCCGTCCATCCCGGCCAGGCGGCGGTCGGTGAGCACCAGGTCCACGTCCTCCGACTTGAGGGTGTCGAGCGCTTCCTCGCCGCTCTGCACGGGCAGGACCTCGTAGCCCTTGAGCTCGAGCGTCCGGTGCAGCGGCCGCAAGAAGACCTCATCGTCCTCGACGAGCAGGAGCCGTCGCTTCATCGCGTTCCTCCTGCCATGGGTATTCCTCCACCGATAGGGAATCGGCCGGCCACGGCCGCGGCTACGGCCGGCAACGAGATGCGGACACGTGTCCCCGTCCCGGAGCGCTGTCGACGGTGACGTCGCCGCCGTGGAGGTCCACGATCTTCTTCACGATGGACATGCCGAGCCCGGTGCCCGACGGCTTGGTGGTGAAGAACGGCTGGAAGATCCTGTCGCGAGCTTCGGACGCGATCCCGATGCCATCATCGATCACTTCCACGGTGGCACGGTCGCCCTCGACGAAGAGGTTGACCTCGACCCGTCCGCCGACCCGGCGCGGCTCGATGGCCTCGAGCGCGTTCCGCATGACGTTCGTGAAGACCTGGCGCAGCTTCTGGCCGTCCGCGGCCGCGACCACCTGGCGGTCCGCGCGGCCGTATCCGACGGCGATACCCCGCGCTCGACCCTCCGCCGCCGCCGCTTCCAGCACGGGGTCCAGGATGCGCGCGAGCTCGTAGTCATTCCGCTCGAGCCGCGTATCCCGCGTGAAGTCGAGGAGGCTGTTGATGATGCCCTCGATCTCCGCGATGCCGGCGAGGATCGAGCGCGCCATCTCCTGGGACAGGGGCTGCTGTCGATCTCCGGAGAGGACAGGAGGTTGGTGGCCATCTTGATCCCGCCCAGGGGTTCCGGATCTCGTGAGCGACGCCCGCCGCCATTTCCCCGACCGAGGCCAGCTTCTCGCGCTGGATCAGCCGCCGCTGCGTCTCCACCTGCTCGGTGAGATCGCGCAGCACGCCGACCGTGCCCATCCGAGATCCGCCGGCGTCGAAGATGCACGTGAGGGCGAGGTAGGCCGGGAACCGCTGGCCGCCGAGCCCCCGCCCGTGACCTGCCCGCGCCAGCCGCGCCCCGACTCGACGGCGGCGTCGATCGTCCTCGCTTCGCGCGGGTCGGGGACGGCGAGCAGGTCGCGGAACCCGAGCCGGCCGACCTCAACCTCGGCGTGGCCGGTGAGCCGCCGCCCGGCCGGGTTCATGGTGACGAGTCGGCCGTCGATGTCGGCGGTGAAGATGCAGTCGTCGACACTCTGCACCACCGAGGCGAGGAGCCGCTCGCCCCGGCGCACCTCCTCCTCCGTCACCCTGAGCGACTGCTGCATCTGCTGGAAGGAGGTCACGAGCTGCTGGGCCTCCTCCTTCGAGATCGTGAACTGGTCCTCGACGATCATCCGGGCCGCCGCCGCGCCGAGGGGGCGGCGAGGAGCCGCTCGAAGCGGATTCGGAGCGCGAGCAGCTCCGGCACCGACAGGTCGGCGGGCGCCTTGCCGCCGAACAGCTCCCGCACGATCGCCTCGGCTTCATCATCGCCCACGTAGTGGTGGACGAGGCGCTCGATCTCGGGTGCGGAGAGGATGGCGGGCGCCCCCGGCGCGATCTTCTCCTCGCCAGGCGGGCCGACGAAGGCGGCGGCCTGCGAGCGGTCGTCGGCATCCTGCTCGCTCAGCAGCGAGACCATGACGAAGAGTCCGACGTTCACGAAGAGCGACCAGAAGACCCCGTGGCTGATGGTGTCGAGCCCCGCCAGGCCGAGGAATGCCGTCGGCCGAAGGAAGTCGATCCCGAGCGGCCCCTCCGTCAAGAGCGAGGGCGGGAGCATGCCCTCGCGGACGAGGGCGGGCAGGATCAGCGTGTAGAACCAGATGAAGAACCCCGCCGAGATCCCCGTCGCCGCTCCCTTGCGGCTGCCCCGGCGCCAGTAGAGCCCGAGCACGATGGCCGGCGCGCACTGCGCGACGGCGATGAAGGACAGAAGGCCCATCTCGACCAGCAGCAACTGGCCGCCCTCCATGCGCGCCCACAGCAATCCGAGCGCGAGCACGCCGAGCATGGCGAGGCGCGTGTAGAACAGCGTGATCCAGTAGATGTCCTCGGTGTAGCGCCGCCGCAGCAGCACGGGCAGAATCACGTCGTTGGTGATCATCTTGGACAGTGCGAGGGAGTCCACCACGATCATCGCCGTCGCCGCGGAGAAGCCCCGAGGAACACCACCACCGAGATGAGGTGGCTGTCGAAGTGCAGCGGGAGCCGGAGGATGAAGCCGTCCGCCTCGGCGCCCGCCTCCGGAAACACGAGGAGCCCGGCGAAGGCGATGGGCAGCACGAACAGGTTGATGAGGAACAGGTAGAGCGGGAACGACCACGAGACCGAGTTGACGTCGCGCTCGCGCGGATTCTGGACCACCAGCACGTGGAACTGCCGCGGCAGGAACATGACCGCCGCCATCGAGATCACGAGCATCGCCGTCCACCGCGCGTAGGAGGCGGTCTCCGGCCGGTCGAGGACGAGCAGACGAGACCAGTCCGGGTGGGCGGCGATCCGCCCGAAGAGATCGCCGAAGCCCCGAAGAGACCCCACGTGACGTAGACGCCGACAAGCAGGAAGGCGAGGAGCTTCACCACGGACTCCACGGCGACGGCGGTCATGAGCCCGGTCTGCTGCTTGGTGAAGTCGAGGTTCCGCGCGCCGAAGAGGATACCGAACAAGGCGAGCGTGATGGCGACGAGCAGCGTCGGGTCGAAGACGTCCAGCACCGAGGCCTCGCGGGCAATCATCTTGAAGGACGCCGAGACGGCCTTGAGCTGGAGCGCGATGTACGGGATCATGCCGCACACGACGAGGACGGCGACGAGCGAGCCGAGCGCCGCCGACTTGCCGTAGCGGCTCGAGATGAAGTCGGAGATCGACGTGATGCGCTGGTCCTTGGACACCCGCACCAGCTTTCTCAGGAAGACCGGCCACAAGAGCGCGACACAGGCGGGGCCGAGGTAGATCGTCAGGAACTCGAGGCCGCGGTTGGCGGCGAGCCCCACGCTGCCGTAGAACGTCCACGCCGTGCAGTACACGGAGGCGGCGAGCACATAGGTCAGCGTGCGGATGCGCCCCGAGCCCACCCGCGACGCGAAGGCCTCCCCGAGCGTGGCGACGGCGAAGAGAAACACCAGGTAGCCGAGGACGATGCCGAGCAGCGTGGTCTGGGACAGCCAGGTCATGGCTCATCCTCGGGGGCCGGGCGCGGCGCGCGAGGAGCGCGCCCACCAGGACGATCGCCGCCCAGAGCCCGAACAGGTACAGCACCAGCGGAGGCACGCCGAATACCAGCGTGGGGCGGTTGGCGATGGCGAGGAGGGGCCAGACCAGGCACGCCCCGAAGAGCAGAAAGCAGGCGACCACCAGCTCCGCGGCCTTCATTGGCTCGGCCGGATTATAGGGGACGCGTCAGCGCGACGCAAACGACCCGCGCTACGGGCCAGCCTGCCGGGCGACGAGGGCCTCGAACCCCGCTTCCAGCTCCGCCGCAATTGCCTCCGCCACCTCGAGGGCCGCGCCGGGGCGCTCCGTCTCGGCGGTCTGTCCCCAGCCTTCGAGATACGCCTCGGTCTCCGTCGCGCCCACCTGCATCGCCACCGCGTCGATCAGGGTCTGAAAGCGCGGGGAGAGCGGCCGGCGCACCGTGCCGTCGCCGTCGTCCGCCTCGACGAGGGCGGGAATCTCGCGCCAGTGGACGATGCGGTAGCGCGCCATCTCATTTCCAGCCGGAGCGAGCCGCGGTCCAAGGCGAGGCACGCGTGTCATTCTACGCGCACCCGGCGCGCTGCCTTGACAAAGGCCGGCACGCCCCGTAGCCTCGGCCCCAGGCCACGCAATCTGCGAAGACTCGAAAAGAACGAGGCCCTTCATGCTCGACGTCAAGACCGCGGACCGGGAGTTGACGACGTATCTCCGGCCGCAGACCTTCCCCGTGGCGATTCGCATGCTCAAGGCCGACGAGCCGATTCCGGAGCGGGCGCGGCGGCCCGGGCGCGACTGGAAGAAGCTCAGCATGAGCTGCCAGGTCATCGACATGGCCCGCCGGTACGGCTGGACCATCGCGCTCACGCGCGAGGATCACGTGTGCTCCCTCGGCATCACCGCGATCGGCTTCGACAAGCCCCTGCCTATCTACAATGTCGGCACGCTCTGCGAGGGCATGTACACCGAGACCAAGGAGGCGGGGCGCCGGTCGGAAGCGGCCATCGACAAATTCGTCCCCGGCGAGTATGCGTGCCTCCTCGTCGCCCCGCTCGACCGCGCCACCTTCGAGCCGCACGTCGTCTGCGTCTACGCCAATCCTGCCCAGGTGATGCGCCTGACGCAGGCCGCGCTCTGGAAGCGCGGCGGGCGCCTCGCCTCCTCCTTCGAGGGCCGGGCCGTGTGCGCGGACATCATCGTCACGACCATGCAGACGGGCGAGCCCCAGGTGATCCTCCCTGCTCGGGCGACCGCATCTTCGGCCAGACACAGGACCACGAGATGGCCTTCAGCATCCCGTGGGCCCGGATGGAAGGAGATCATCGAGGGCTTGCATGGCACCCACGCCGGCGGAATTCGCTATCCCATCACCCAGTTCATGGAGTACGAGGCCAAACTGCCGCCGCGCTACATGGAGGTGAACAAGCTCTGGGACGCCGAGCACGGCAGGACGAGCCTCACGAATCGCGACCGCGTGGTGGCGGCCTACAAGCGCTCATTCGCCGATCGCGTGCCCGTCTACCCGATCGTCGCGTCGTTCGCGGGCACGCTCGACGGCCAGAGCATCGAGGAGTACTGCACCAATCCGACCAAGGCCATCACCGCGATGATGAACTACTACGAGCGCTATCAGCCAGACGTGGTGCTCGCCTACAACGACCTCGCCAAGGAAGCGGAGGCGTTCGGGTGCCGGGTGAAGTACTCCGACTACGTGGTGCCGTCCATCGAGGCGCACGTGCTCGAGGACAAGTCGCACCTCGCCAAGCTCGTGATGCCCGACCCGTACAAGACCGCCCGGCTCCCCGGCTTTCTCGAGCAGTGCGCAGCCCTCGTCAAGGCCGCTCCTCCGGCGGCCATCGGCGCCGTCGCGGTCGGCCCCTGGACCATCGCGATGTTGCTCCGCAACCCCGAGATGATGTTGCTCGACACCTTCGAGGATCCGCAGTTCATCCACGACGTCATGCGGCTGGCGACGGACTTCTGCAAGCTCTGGGGCGATGCCATCGCGAAGACCAAGATCGGGCTCAGCTTCTCCGAGCCCACCGCCTCCATCAGCCTCATCTCCCCGGACAACTACCGCGAGTTCATCGCGCCCTATCACAAGGAGCTCGTCGACCATTTCAAGGCCCAGAAGGTGGGCGTGACGGTCCACATCTGCGGCACCACGTATCCGATCTACGAGGACCTGATCGGCTGCGGGTTCTCGACCATCTCCTTCGACCTCGACCAGCAGGGGATCCGAAGCTGTACGTCGACCAGCTCGCGCGCTTCATGGAAGTCGCCAAGGGGCGCGCCGTCGCCATCGGCAACGTCGACGCCACGAAGTTCGAGAAGACCACCAAGGCGGAGATGGAAGCGGATGTGCGGCGCTGCGTGGACGCGGCGGCCCGGCACTCGAGCTTCATCCTGTCGACGTCGTGCGAGATCCCGCCGCGATCCAGCCCCGAGATCGTGCAGTGGTTCATGGACGCGGCCCACGATTACGGCCGCTACGACAGACTGCTATGAGGGGCCGTCGACGGCCCCCTCATAACGCCTTACCAGCGGAAGGGCTTCTTCGAGGGAGGGACGCCGTACGCGCCCCGATCACCGCCACCGAACCCACCGCCTCCCCGACCACCCCGGGTCGGCCACCACCACCGCCGCCACCTCGCGGGCCACCGGGGCCGCGCCCACCGCCGCCTGAGCCGGGCGCGCGCGGGTTGGAGACGTTGACCGTGATCTTCCGACCGTCGAGCTCCTTGCCATTTAGCTCGGAGATTGCCCGCTGGGCCTCCTCGGCGGTCGACATCTCGATGAAGCCGAAGCCACGGGATTGGCCGGAGAACTTATCGGTGATCACCGAGGCGGATTCGACGGTGCCGCACTGGGCAAAGTACTCGCGCAGGGTCTCTCCGGTCGTGGAGTAGGACAAACCACCCACATAGAGCTTCGATGCCATGCGGTTCTCCTTAGCAGTTGCTCTTCCGGTCCCGGGATGCGCCCCAATACTCGGAAGAGTCAATATCGGAGGCGAGAGCGCCGGCCACGACGGCTCGGCGTAGAGTCTACACCATGCCCGAGAGTCATGCCACGGACGCCCGGGCATCACGGGCATCGAGTGTCAGCGTGTTCGCATCTCGCCGAGCGCGCGCTCGACCGGACTCAGCTCGGTGTCCTCAGGCGCAGCCACTTCGACCCTTTCGGGCTCCGCGGCAGGTGTCGGCGGTGCTGGGTGTCGACTCTCGCTGGTCATGACCAAGAGACCGAGCACGCCCAGCACCACGGCCAGCACCGAGGGCATAGGCCGCAAGCGCCCGAGCCCGCGTTCTGGTCCTTACCCGCACAGCGCCTCGACCTGCGCGGTGGCGCCCGGCCGCGCCCGAGACGGCCGCGCGGGCCGCTCCACCTTGGCCAGGAGGTCGCGGACCTCGAACGGCTTGGCGACAACCTGGAACCCCTGCAGCTGGAGCTTCACGGTCTCCTCAACCGTCGTCCCCTCCGGCACGAGCACGGCCACCGGTACGCCCGGCGCGACAGCGTCGAAGAGCCGAACCTGCTCATGACCCGACAGCCGCATCAGCGCCGAATCGATCAAGACGACAGAGACCGGCCCGTCCATCATGTAGCGAACGCCCTCGCACAGCGTCTCCGCCAGCCGTACGGCGATGCCGTCGGTGATGCAGGACATCGCCACCGACTCGGCATACGCCCGATTACCATCGATCAATAGGACACGCATCATAGTGCTCCCCTCGCTTTGAGTTCAGACTTGCCTGACAGAACGCAACAGAGATGCCAGGACCCGGATGTTCTCGAAGAGCAGCGATTCCGGCTACTTGAAGCCGTCCAGATTGCCGGCGTCAGTGACCACACCGGGCGATGCACCCGATTTCCGACATCGGCGCCCGATCCGGTACGGCCAATGCAGCGATCAGGCCTTGGGCTGATCCGGCGAGATCCTGTAGCTCAGGATCTTCCGGTAGAGGGTCTTGGGATCGATCCCGAGCAAGGCCGCCGCCTTGGCGCGATGACCCCAACCTGATTCAGGATGGCGACGATGTGCTGCCGCTCCACCTCTTCGAGACTTCCGGCCGGCGGCGGGACCGAGGAGTCACCGCGCATCTCCGCGGGGAGGTCGTCGGGCTCGATCTCCTCGCCGGTCGAGAGAATCACCGCGCGCTGGATGGCGTGCTGCAGCTCCCGCACATTGCCGGGCCAATCGTAGCGCTCGAGGCTCAGAAGCGCCGCAGGGAAAGCGTCTTGTGGCCGTACGCGGCATTCTGCTCGAGGAAGTGTCGGGCAAGCAGACCGATGTCCTCGCGGCGCTCGCGCAGCGGCGGAAGGCTTACCGTGATCGTGTTGATCCGGTAGTACAGGTCCTGGCGGAACTGGTTCGTCTTGATCGCCTCGGCCAGGTCCCGGTTGGTGGCGGCGACCAGCCGCATGTCCACCGTGCGCCGGCGCGTTCCGCCGACTCGGAAGAAGGCATGCGATTCGAGCACGCGCAGCAGCTTGACCTGGCTGTCCGGCTCCATCTCGCCGATCTCGTCGAGAAACAGTGTCCCTCCGTCGGCGAGCTCGATCAGGCCGGGCTTCGTCGCGATCGCGCCGGTGAACGCGCCCTTTTCGTGGCCGAACAGCTCGGACTCGAGCACCTCGCGTGGCAGGGCGCCGCAATGGATGGGGACGAAGGCTTGATCGCGCCGGGGCGACCGCTCGTGGACGGCCCGCGCGACGAGCTCCTTGCCTGTCCCGCTCTCTCCCAGGATCAGTACGGAGGAGTCCGTGGGCGCCACCCGGTCGACGACCCGCAGCACATCCTCCATCTTCGCATTCGCCGTGAGAATGCCGGCATGCGACGGATCGGGGTCGAGCTGTGCCCGGAGCACCACGTTCTGCCGGATGAGCCGCCCCTTCTCCGCCGCCTTTCGGATCAGGATGTCGAGCTCCTCGATGCGCGCGGGCTTCGTCAGATAGTCGTAGGCCCCCAGCTTCATGGCCTCGACGGCACTCGACACCTCCTGAAAGCCGGTCATCACGATGACTTGCGGCATCTCCGGGTACTCCTGGAGCGCCCGAAGCACCTCGATGCCCTCGACGCGAGGCATCCTCATGTCGAGCAGCAGGACGTCGGCGGCATCCTCCTTCAGCGCCTCGAGCGCGGCGTAGCCGTCGGGAACGCCGACCGCCGCGTGCCCCTTGCGGGTCAGCTCGCGCACGAGGAGCTCGCGAAGGTTCTTCTCGTCGTCGGCGACGAGGACGCGGATCGGGGCTGGTCATGGTCCGGTCTCCGGAGCGGGGCAGGGCCGACGGTGAGGATCACGCGGAAGGTGGCGCCGGCGCCCGGTCGCGAGCTCACCTCGATGCGCCCGCCGTGATCGACCACGAAGCCCTGCGCGATGGCGAGGCCGAGGCCGGTGCCCTGTCCCGGCGGCTTGGTCGTGAAGAAGGGATCGAAGACGCGCGGCAGGACATCCGCCGGGATGCCCGGACCTTCGTCGGCGAAGGTGATCTCCACCTCGCGGTCGCCTCGCCGGCGCGTCGTGACCGTCAGGGTCCCGCGCCCGTCCATCGCCTCGAGCGCATTGCCCGGCGAGGCCGAGGAACACTTGTCGGAGCTGGCCTTCATTGGCGAGCACGAGCGGCAGCGCGGGGTCGAGATCGGTGACGAGCCGGCTCTCGGCAAACCGCGGCTGGTGACTCAAGAGCTCCAGCGACTTCTCGATCAGGACGTTGACCTCCGCGGACGCGCGGCGGCTTCCCGGATCGCGCACGAACTGCAGGAGGCTTCCGGTGATCTCCTTGCAGCGGTAGGCCTCCTCCTCGATGAGCTCGAGGTAAGCCGGGAAATCCTTGAAGGCGTCGAGACCGGCGAGCTCGGGGACCTGCGCGCGCTCCACCAGCGCCTCCGCGCAGCCGGCGATGGTCGCCAGCGGATTGTTCAGCTCGTGGGCCACACCCGCGGCGAGCCGCCCGGCCGTGCTCAGCCGCTCGGTCAGGAGCATCTGGCGCTCGAGGCGCTTCTGCACCGTGATGTCCTCGATCAGCACGATCGCGTGCGTCGCCTCGCCGCCGGACCCGTGCAGCGGCGCCGCTGTCAGCCGAAACGTGCGCGTCTCCGTTCCGGCGATCATCTCCTCCTCCGTCCGGCGCACCTCGCGCGCGGCGAGCACGCCCGCCAGGAACTCGCGGATGCGCGGCGCCTTCGCGGGCGGGAGGAGCTTGACGAACGCGCGCCGGCCTCCGGACTCGAACGGGAGCAGCGCCGCCCCTTCACGGTTGGCGCTGACCACCCGGAACTCCCGTCGAGCACGAAGAGCCCGAGGGGCAGCGCTTCCAGCACGACCTCCACGAACCGCTTCTGCTCGTCCACCTCGCGCGTGCGCGCGGCCACCATCGCTTCGAGCTGCTCCGAGTAGGTCCGCACCGAGCTGAACAGGCGCGCGCGCTCGAGCGCCGTCGCCGCCTGGTCGGCAAAGGCGGCGGCGAGCGATTCCTCCTCCGGCGTGAAGCGGTGGACGTCGCGCCGGAGCACGGTGAGAGCGCCGATGGCCTGATCGCCCACGATGAGGGCGTGGCGAGCATCGAGCGCAGCGCGCCCTCGGTGTGCAGCTGCGGATACTGGGCGCGCGGGTCATGCGAGAGGTCGGCGCTCTGGACGGGCCGCCGCTCCTGAACGGCGAGCCCCGTGATGCCCTGGCCGATCCGGATCCGGATGCGGGCCACGCTCGCGGGGTCGAGGTCGAGGCTCGCCACCGAGGACAGCTCGCCGGTCGCCGCGTCGAGCGTCATGAGCCCGCATGACTCGACCCCCAGCACCTCGCGCGCCTGGGTGAGGATCAGGCGGATGGTCTCCTCGACGTCCAGGCTCTGGTTGACGGCGCGCCCCGCCTCGAGCAGCGCCTGGGTCTCGCGCGCGCGCCGCTGGCTCTCCTCGAAGAGGCGGGCGTTCTGGATGGCGACGCCCGCCTGGTCGGCGAAGGCCTCGAGCAGCATCGGGTGGCGGTCCGTGAAGAAGCCCGGCGTCGTCGAGAAGGCGGAGATGACGCCGATGATCTCGCCGGCGACGCGCAGGGGCACGCTCAGCATGGAGCGCATGCCCTCCTTCTCGTCGACATCGCGCTGCGCGGAGCGCGCGTCGGCGCGGAGATCGTCGGAGCGCACCGGCTGCCCGGAGGCGGCCGCGCGACCGATGATGCCCTCGCCGATGGGCACGGTGAGCAGGCGCCACTCCGGCGTGCGGAAATCCGTGGGCCGCGGCGTGATCGATGGCCGTGCGGTCCGCGTTGAAGAGCCCGATGCCGCACCCCGTGCTGGCCATCAGGCCGGTGACCGAGCGGCTGATCGCCTCGAGCACGGAGCGCAGAGTCGAGCCGCGCCGTGATGAGCTGGCTGGTGCGATTGAGGGCGGCGAGCTCCTCCGCCCGCTGCACGATCTCCGCGTGCAGCCGCATGTGCCCGACGGCGGAGGCCAGCGGGCGCGCCACCTCCATCAGCACCTCCACGTCGGCCTCGGTGAAGGCGCGCGGCTCGTGGTGGAAGGCATTGAGGGTGCCGATCACGTCGCCCTGGGAGAACAGGGGAACCACGATCGCGGAGCGGATGCCCCGCCGCGACAAGATCTCCCGGCTCACGGGCGGAATGGAGGGATCCGACAGGTCGTCCACCCGTCGGGGCATCCGGCGCTCCGCGACCCAGGCTGCGAGCGTGTCGGCAGGGGCGAGGCGCAGGTCGCCCCCTCCGGCAGCCCGGCACGGGCGGCCATGTCGAGGACGCGCATCTCGTCGCGCTCGCGGTCGAACAGGGCGACGCTGAGCGCGTCGAAGCGCACGAGCCGGCCCACCGCCTCGGCCACTGTGTCGTAGATGTGCTCGGGTGAGACGGTGCGCGCGCTGAGGGCGGTGACTTCGTTGATCACCTCGAGGCGAAGCGTCCGCTGGTGCAGCCGCCAGACCTGCTCCATGGCCCGGCCGAACTCGCGCGGGAAGCCCGACGGGATCGCGTCGGCGGCGAGCCCACGGCGGCCACCGGTCCCGAGGAGGACAAACTGGCCGAGGGGCTCCCGGGCTCCCGAGGGGAGCGCGCAGCAGCACGGGCTTGGCGGCGCGCCACCCGGACGGCGGGTCCGCCACGGCCTCGCGACGCACACGCCGCACCGGCTCGGCCAGGCGCTCGCGGAGCCAGCGGTCGAGCGCCGATCCCCGCCGCGCCCCCGCGGTCACGGTGAGGGACGCCCGCGGCGCGGCCGGAACACGAGCCCGCCGCACGTGGCGCCCGACAGCGTGACGAGCTGGCGCAGGGTGCGCGCGAACCCGGCCTCCGGCGACGCCGCGCGGCCGAGCGTGGCAAGCAGATCAGGGAAGAGGCGACCGATCTTCACCGAAGTGCTTCGAGCACCTCGGCGACCACCTCGAAGCGGCCGAACGACGGCATGAGGTAGGCGCCGGCGTGCCGGCGGCGCACATCCGCGAGGAGGACCTGGGCGGTCTCGATCCCCACGCGCAATCCCCGCTCGCCCGCCTCCCGCATCCGCGCCCGGACGCCGTCCGGCACGGTGATGCCCGGCACCTCGTTGTGCAGGAACTCGGCGTGACGCGAGGAGTGCAGCGGCAAGAGGCCGACCACGACCGGGATGGGTGGCCGCGTGGACCCGAAGAAGCGCTCCAGCACCTCGAGGTCGTAGACGGGCTGCGTCTGCGCCCACCGCGCGCCCGCCTCCACCTTGGCGAGGAAGCGCTCCATCTCCCGGGCGGGCTCGGCCGCCCCGGGTTGAGCGCGATGCCGACGCAGAAGGACGTCGGCTCGCCGATGGAGTTTCCGGTCGCGTCGAGCCCGCGGTTCATGCCGGTGAGAATCCGGATCAGCCCGATGGCATCCACGTCGAAGACCGCCGTGGCATTGACGTAATCGCCGGTGCGCGGCGGATCGCCGGTCATCGCCAAGATATTCCTGATGTCCACCGCGTGGGCGCCGAGCACATCGGCCTGGATCCCCATGAGGTTCCGGTCCCGGCAGGTGAAGTGCATGTTGATGTCGAGGCCGGTCGCCTCGCGCACCAGGATGGCGGTCGGCAGGACGGACATCCGCACGCGCCCGAGGGAACCATCGTTGATGTCGACGATCTCGACGCCGCGCTCTTTCAGCAGCTTGGCGCCCTGCACGAGCTTCTCGATATTGTGTCCCCGCGGCGGATCGAGCTCGACCGTCACGAGAAACTCCCCGGCATCGAGCTTGCGCTGCACGGCCGTCGGCGCCGCCGTGGTCGTCAGCGACGGCACGTCGGGCGTCTCCGCCCGCACGCGCCGCACCGATTCCACCCGCACCGCCGTGCGGCCCGGGACCAGGCGGTCGAGGGCCTCGCGCATGGCGCGGACGTGCTGGGGCGTCGTGCCGCAGCATCCGCCGACCATCCGGGCTCCGGCCGAGACCATCCGGGCCGCGTAGTCCGCCATGTACGCGGGCGAGGACAGATAGATGAGACGCTCGCCCATGCGGCTCGGCAGCCCGGCATTGGGCTGGATCACGACCGGCAGCCCCCGGCCTCCGGCAGCATCTGCTCGAGGATGTCGTACAGGGTGCTCGAGCCCACCGAGCAGTTGGCGCCGACAGCCTGGATGGGCAATTCGCGCAGCGCGCGGACCACGGCAGCGGGGGCGCGCCCGAAGAACGTCACCCCGTCATCCGTGAACGCCACCTGGGCCACGATCGGCAGGTCGGTCAGGGCGCGGATGGCTAGCACCGCCTGGTGCATCTCCACGGGGTCGGAAAAGGTCTCCACGATGAAGGCGTCCACCCCGCCCTCGAGTAGCCCTTCCGCCTGCTCGAAGAAGGCAGCGCGCGCCTCGTCCGGCTCCACGGAGCCGAGCGGCGCCAGGTACCGGCCAAGCGGCCCGATGGAGCCCAGCACGAAGACGTCGCGACCCATGCTCTCGCGGACGTCCGGGCCAGGCGCGCCCCGCTCCGGTTGATCTCGCGCACCCGCCCGGCGGATCCGTGCATCCCGAGCTTGAAGCGGTTCGCCCCGAAGGTATTTGTCTCGATGCAGTCCGCGCCGGCCTGGATGTACTCGGTGTGGATGCTCTGGACGATCTTCGGATCGGACTCATTCAGCACGTCGAAGCAGGTGTCGAGGGGAACCCCCGCGCGTAGAGCATGGTCCCCATGGCGCCGTCGCCGAGGAGGGGACGCTCGAGGAGGGCCGCGACGAACGGTGCGGGCATGCGTTACTCCGAAGGGGCCTGGACGGCCCCTCGAACGCCTGGCGGTCACGGGAGCGCAAGACCCCGGCGATGCGGGCGGCGACCTGGTCGGGTCCGAGCGACGTGGTATCGACGGTGAAGGCCGCCCGAGCGTAGAAGGGCTCGCGGGAGCGATAGAGGGTGCGCACGTCGTCGCGCGTCCGGCCCGCGAGCATCGGGCGCTCGCCACCGCGGAGCGCGCGCTCGTACAGCGTCTCGAAATCGCCGGACAGCCAGACGACCGTGCCGAGGGCCCGGAGCGCCTCCGCGCGCCCTCGCGGCAGGGCAGACCACCGCCGGTGGCGATCACCTCCCCGCGCTTCAGGGCCAGGAGCCGCAGCACCTCGTCCTCCGCCGCCCGGAAGTATGCCTCGCCCTCCGCGGTGAAGATCTCCGGGATGGAGCGGCCCTCCGCGGCCGTGATCATGTCGTCCGTCTCCACCAGGCACCGTCCGAGCCGCCGGGCGAGGAGGCGCCCGACTGATGACTTGCCCGCCCCCATGAACCCCACCAAGACGATATTGCCGTCCATGAGTGACAGCCTATCCATTTACCGCGCGTGAATCTAATTGATTTCGGTTCATGGTGTCGGCGGGCGCGCGGCGGTAGGCGCAGTCGCGCATCCAGCAGCGCCGGCACTGGGTGAAATAGTGATCGACGCGCGCCTGGGGCCGATGCCGACGAGGAACGTGATGCTCTTGACCGGCGTCATGAAGCACGCGCCGTTGAGCGTGACGCCGATGGGCTCGCCCGGACACAGCGCCCACAGCGCCTGCTGCTCGGCCGTGTCCCATCCCGCGTAGCCCGGACTGATGCGATTGGTCACGCGGAGCGCCTCCTCGAGGCGCGCTGACACAGCAAGTCATTGGCGACCTCGGCCAGGGTCTCGACGGCCGCCGAGCCGACGCTGTCGAGCATCACGGCGAGCGGGAGCTCCCGCTCGTCGAACAGGGCGCGCACGCGCGTCTCGATGGCGTCGCCGACCGTGCACACGGCGCCGCCCACCGACTCGAGGGGCCCCCACAGCCGTCCGATCGCCGGGATGTGCAGGCGCGCTCCCCGGCCTCGATCAGGTCCGCGGATTGGCCGTCGACGGGCGCCGCCCGATACACGACGCGCGGCCTCATCAGCCGCTCGCCCAGGGCCACAGCCTCGTCGAAGAGCGCGAGCACGTCCTCGGTGGGGACATCCACGCCCCGCTTGTAGCCCTGGAACCGCAGCACCTCGTCGCGGTCGATGCGGAGATGGGGCGTGTCGAGGACGACCGCCGGGGAGGTGAGGACGCTCGGCGGCCCGGTCACCGCGTGCGGCGGGAGCGAGCGATCCCGGCGATGAGGCGGATGTGCTCGGGACCCGACCCGCAGCAGCCGCCGACGACATTGCAACCGGCGTCGAGCAGGGCTGGATAGTCCTTGGCCATGGCCTCGGGGTCGAGCTCGTACGTCGTCTCGCCCCCGCGCGTGATCGGCAGCCCGGCGTTCGGGTACGCGATGAGCGGGGCGTCGGTGACCGCCCGCATCTCGCGGATGATGACGATGGCCCGGTCGGGGCCGCGCCCGCAGTTCATGCCGACGATGTCGGCCCCCGCTCCGAGCAGGCTCCGCGCGACATCGGCCGGGCTCTCGCCCCACATGGTGCGGTCGCGATCGTGCATGTCCTCGTACTGAAAGAACATCGTCGCCATCACGGGCAGATCGGTCACCGCCTTGCACGCCCGGATGGCGGCGACAGCTTCCTGGGGAAACATCATCGTCTCGACGGCGAAGATGTCGACGCCGCCCTCGGCAAGCGCCTCCGCTTGCTCCTTGAACGTCTCGAGGTACTCGTCGTCGCTCGTGTCCCCGAGGGGCTCGTACTCGACCGGGAGCCGGCTCGTCGGGCCGATCGAGCCCGCCACGTAGCCGCCGGGGGACACACCGACCGTGCCAAGCACGCGCGCCCTTGTGATTCAATTCGCGCGTGCGGTCACCGATCTGGTACTCGTTCAGCTTGAGCCGGGTCCCGCCGAAGGTATTGGTCTCCACCAGGTCCGAGCCCGCGTCGAAATAGCCCTTGTGGATGCCCCGAACGATCTCCGCGTGCGTGTCGTTCCAGAGCTCGGGACAGGCCCCGTTCAGGAGGCCGGCCGCGAAGAGCGCGGTGCCGTACCCGCCGTCGAAGACGAGCGGCTCGCCGGCGCGCACCCGCTCCAGGATCTCCCAGCCCCGCGGCCGCGCCGCCATCAGGCGTTCACCGGGACGCCGAGCAGCTCCTTCGCCCGCGCCACCGCGAGCGTGGAGTCCCGCGCATAGCCGTCCGCCCCGATCTCATCGGCATACGCCTGGTTGACCGGCGCCCCGCCGATCATGACCTTCACCCGCGCGCGGAGACCCGCCTTGTCGAGCGCGTCGATGGTCCGCTTCATGGCGGGCATGGTCGTGGTCATCAGCGCGGAGATTCCCACGATCTGGGCCTGGTGCTCCTCGACGGCGGCAACGAACTTTTCCGGCGCCACGTCTCGCCCGAGGTTCACGACCTTGAAGCCCGCGCCCTCGAGCATCATGGCGACCAGGTTCTTGCCGATATCGTGCAGATCGCCCTGGGCGGTGCCGATCACGATCACGCCCAGGCCCTGTCCCGCCCCGCCCGCCTTGGTGATCAGCGGCTTCAGGAGGTCGAGCCCCGCGTACATGGCGCGGGCCGACAGGAGCACCTGGGGCACGTAGTACTCGTTGCGCCGAAACTTTTCCCCACGACGTCCATGCCCGGGATCAGCCCGCGGAAGATGAGATCCTTCGGATCCATCGCGAGCGCGAGCCCTCCTGCGTCTTCCTCGCCACGGTGTCCTTGTCGCCCAGGATGAGGGCGCGCGACATGATCGGGTAGTCGAAGCTCTCGTGGCTCACGCGCGATCCCGGCCCGCCGGCCGGGCCGCCGCGTAGCCCGCCTTGAGCCAGGCCGTCATGCCTCCGCTCACGTTGTACCAGCCCGTCAAGCCCTGACGGCTCAGCGCGCTGATCACCGAGCTCGAGCGCAAGCCCGCCCGCGCAGACGACCGCCTTCGGGCGATCCGCGGGAAGCTCGGTCATCCGCGCGAACCGCTTCGCCCATGGGCAGGTGGACGGCGCCCTCGATGTGACCCTCGTCCCATTCGAAGGGCTCCCTGACGTCGACGACGACCAGGTCGGGCTGCTCCTCCCGCATCGTCGCCAGATCATGGACGGTGATCTGGGGCACCGTCGCGGCCGGCCAGCCGTGACTGCGCCAGTCGGCCATGCCCCACTGCAGGTATCCGGCGATGTCATCCATCCCGATCCGCGCCAGCCCCTGCGCGGCCCGGACGAGGTCGGTCGGTCCGCCGGGCACCAGCACGACCGGCGTATCGGCAGGCAGGAACATCCCGGCGCGCGCGGCAAACTGCGGGCTCTCGATCCAGACGTTGATGGCGCCCGGCAGATGCGCCGCGCCGTACTCCTCCGGACTTCTCACGTCGAGCACCGCGGCACCCTTGTCGATCGCCGCCCGCACCTGCGCGGCCGAGAGCGGCTGCGGATCGCCGGAGCTCGGCAGCGCCTGTGCCCGATTCTTCGCGATGATCCGATCGAAGTTGGCAGGCTTGGGGCAGACCCGTCATGAGCTGCCGGACGAAGGCGTCGACATCTCCTGCACGGAGGGCCGCGTTGAACCGGCGCTCGAAGCCGATGGTGGACGCGGTCTTGCTCGACATGGCCCGCCCGCAGCTCGACCCGGCCCCGTGGGCGGGATAGACCTCGACGCTGTCCGGCAGGATCAGCAGGCGCGTGGTGAGGCTCTCGTACAGGCCGGCCGCCGCGCGCTCGCCACCGAAATCCGGCCGCCCGACATCGCCGATGAACAGGGTGTCCCCGGTCAGCACGAACCACGGCTCGTCACCGCGGGTCGTGTCGGTCACGAGAAGGCAGATACTGTCGGGCGTATGCCCCGGCGTGTGGATGACCTTGAGCGCAACCGATCCCACGCGCAGCTCCTCGCCGTGCTCGATGGGGGCGTGGGCGAAGGCCGCCTGAGCCGCGGGATGGATGTGGATGCGCGCCCCGGACTTGGCCGGCGAGGGCCTGGTTGCCCGAGACGTGGTCGGCGTGCAGGTGGGTCTCCACGATATGGGTGACCGCGAGGCCCTTCTTTCGGCTCAGAGCCAGGTACTCGTCGACCCGGTCCCGTCCGGGATCGATCGACCACGGCCTCGCCCGCGCGTCCACAGCCGATCAGGTACGAGAGACAGCCGGTCTCCTCGTTGAGCATCTGCTGAAAGATCATGGTCGAAATCTTCCCACATGGGCCGATACTTGCGCAAGGGTTGGAGCCCGCTGCGACATGCGGTCCGCGCCTTGACGCCCGAAGCCCTGATAGACTAGACTCCGCGCAGTTGCGAGCCGGCCCGAACGGAGGAAGCGCTGAAGGTCAAGGTTCTCGGGGCGTACGGCAGTGAGGGTCCGGGTCAGCGGCCCTCGGCGTTCCTGGTGGATGACCGCGTCCTCGTCGACGCCGGGACAGTTGGTGGGGCGCTGTCGGTGGCAGAGCAGATCGAGATCGAGCATGCCCTGATCACGCACTCCCACCTCGACCACACGGTCGGACTCGCCTTTCTCACGGACACCCTGGCGATGATCGCTCCTGACCGCCGGGTGACCGTAGCCAGCATCAGCCCCGTGGTCCGGTCGCTCCAGAGTCACGCCTTCAACGACGCGCTCTGGCCCGACTTCACCAATATCCCGTCAGGGGCGGCTCCCGTGCTCGGATTCCGAACCTTGGCCGAAGGGAACGAGGCCCGTGTGGGAGGGCTGTGGGTGACGCCGGTGCCTGTGGAACACACCGTCCCCACCACCGGCTTCGTGATCCACGACGGCCAGACGGGCTTCGTCTACAGCGGAGACACGGGCCCCACCGAACGGCTCTGGCGGATGGCCAGAGAGATGCGAGGCCTGAAGGCGATCATCGTCAGAGACCGCCTTCCCGAACCGGCTCGCCGCGCTCGCCCGAGTCTCGGGGCACCTCACGCCCGAGCTGCTGCAGCGGGAGATCGACAAGATGCCGGCGGACTTGCCGATCTGGGTCTACCACATCAAGCCGCAGGTCTTTGAGGAAACCGCGGAAGAGCTGGCCAATATCGACCCCACCCGCATCCACATGCTCGAGCAGGGCAAGACCTACTCCCTCTGAGCGGTCAGGCCCTCTGAGCAGTCAGATGTGGTCCAGCAGGCTGCTCAGCCGGTCGCGAAGCGGGAAGAGACTGAACGGCCCGCCGGCGTGGATGAAGCAGACCCGCTGCCCCATGGCCTTCGCATCGCGGCCAAGCGTGTCGAGGAGGCCGCGAAAGGCCTTGATGGTGACCTCGGGGTCGAGGAGGATTCCCTCGTCCCGCGCGAGGTCCACCACGGCCCGCAGATCCTCCTCGGCAACGCCGCCGCCGTCGCGTCCCTGGTATCCGTCGAGGAGGTGGATCGCCTTCGGCACGTCGATGGCGAAGCCGAATCGGCGGATGGCCGTGTCGATGATCCCGGCGATTCGCCCTCGCACGACATCGGCGCGATCGGTCACGGGCACGCCCACGATCTCCGACGGCAGGCCGGCGAGATGCTTGCCCATGAGCAGGCCAGCCTGGCTCGCACCGCTCTCCGCCGCGATCACGACCGTGTCGAAGCGCGGCGCCCGTGGTTGATCTGCTCGGCCAGCTCGACCGCGCCCTCGAGATAGCCGAGCGCGCCGACCTCATTGGCCCCGCCCTCGGGAATGAGGTAGGGCCGGCCGCCCCGCACGCACCTGGGCGGCAATGTCGTCGAGGACGCCGGCCGCGCGCCGGCCTTCCGGGTCGATCAGATAGCGGACCTCCGCCCCGAGCATCCGGCCGAGGAGAAGGTTCCCGTCATAGCCCTCGGGGCGCTCCCCTCGACCGCGATCACCGCGCGGCACCCGAGGCGCGCCGCGACGGCCGCCACCGCCCGGCACGCGTTGGACTGAGGCCTTCCACACGTGATCAGCGTGTCGGCGCCCTGAGCGAGGCGCTTCGGCCGCCAGGAACTCGAGCTTGCGGACCTCGCCGCCGGATTCGAGCAGGCCGGTGAGGTCGTCGCGCTTGACGTACAGCTCGATCCCGAGCCGACGCGATAGCCGCTCCAGCTTGAGGATAGGGGTCGGGAGGAGCGCCAGCTCGAGCCTGGGAGGGACGGTCATGCGGCCATCTTAGCATCGCGGATTAGGTCGGCCGGCCCCTCGGACACCGAGACGACCCGGCCCGGTGTTCTAGATTGACAGGTGCCAGAGGAACGAGTAGTTTTGGCACATGCGTGTCGAGGTTCACGACAACCAGATCGAGTCCGCGCTCAAGACCTTGAAGAAGGGGATGCTCAAGGACGGCCTCTTCAAGGAGATGAAGAAGAGAGCGTATTACGAGAAGCCCTCCGTCAAGCGCAAGCGGAAGCAGGCCGAAGCCAGGAAGAAGCGGCGGAAGGCCATGAAGCGGACCGAGCAGGAAGACTAGCCCCGACCCCGGGCGCGCCGGCCAGGCGCCCGCGCCGCGAAATACCCGTCACTGCACGGGCCCTTTCGAGACCCGGAGGCGTCTGGCCCGTTCCAAGCCGCCGTAGCTCGCAGGGCTCGACCTCGTCAGGGTGGCCGGGCGGTGGCGCGACCCGCATGGGCCGATCGCGGCGCCACCCGGCCCCGGACTACTACTGCGCGGACGCGGTGAAGTCATCCGCCCGATGCGAGGGACCCTTGCCGCCGAGCGGCCCCGCGGAGCCATGACCAGGCCCACACTGCCGCTCGACGAAGCTCGAGTCGGACACGGTCAGGCTGGAGCCGCCGAGATCGAGCGTGAGCGTCGAGCTCTCGGCCGAGCAGGTCAGCCGGAACATGGCGTCCTTCGCGGGGTTGGCTATGGGCGCGGACTTGAGCACGGTCTCGAGTCCATTGACCACCTTCGAGATGCGCACCACGCTGGTCCCCCAGTCAGGCGATAGCACATGTAGTAGTTGAGCGCGTCGCGGTAGCGCATGATCAGCCCGAAGCGCGGGCTGTAGTTGTTGTCCGTCGAGGCGAAGCTCGCCGCGACGCGCTCCTTCGAGCCCGCCACGGCCGGGAGCACCGCCATGTGCAGGGCACCCGTCGCGCCGGAGCGCAGCTCGCCCCCGTGATCGAGAAGTCCCCCTTGGCCTCCACCCAACCATTGCCGATCGTGGCCGAGTCGTCCCGGGCGAGAGTCATCGCTGAAGGTCACGGGAACACCGGGGCCCCTCCCCCATCCGAGATGCGACGACATAAGTCACGGCGGCCGAGCTGACGAAGTTCATCGCCGCCGTGTTCGTCGCCTTGGGAACGACGGAATACGTGCCGGCCGCCGCCGACGCCGGCGGCTTCACGTTCAGCGCCGTCGGTGAGGGTGGCGCCGGGATTCGGGCTGAGCGCGGCCACGCTGAATGCAGCCGTCCAGCCCGCGGGGGCCGTCACGTTCTGGCTGAAGCTCGAGGACGCGCACCCGTATCGTTATTGGTCACCGAGACCGTATACGTCACCGGAACATCGGGCGCGCACCTGCTGCTGCACGGGTGAGACCGTCAGCGTCGGGGCCTTGCGCACACACGGAATCGGCACTTCGTACGTCGCCGCGGCGGCGCCGACAAACATCGTCGCCACCGCGTTCGTCGCCCGGGGCACGACGCTGTAGGTTGCCGGGCGCCGCGGCCGCGGACGCCTTCACCTGGAGCGTCGTCGACGCCGTCGCCCCTGAGTTGATGCCCAAAGCCGCGGAGGCGAACGTCGCCGTCCAGCCCGACGGCACCGTTGCGTTCTGATTGAAGCTCGTGGAGCCGCACGCCGAATCGTTGTTGGTCACCGACACGCCGTACGTCACCGCCACGCCCGGGGCGCCTTGCTGCATGGCCGGCGAGACCGATACGGTCGGATTTCGGCGCATGCACGGGCTCGGCACCACGTAGGTCGCGCTGCCGGACCCGGCATACGCAGGGCGCCGAGGCATTGCTCACGCGGGGGATGATGGCGTAGGAGCCCGGCGAGACCGAGGCGGGCGCCGTCACGCTGAGCGTCGTCGAGGCGCTGGCCCCGGAGCCGATGCTGAGGGAACCCGAGCCGAACGTGGCCGTCCAGCCGCCTGACGGCACCGTGACGTTCTGAGCGAAGGTGGAGGCCGCGCACCCGTGTCGTTATTGGTGACGGACAACGGCATAGGTCACCGCCACGCTCGCCGCCCCTTGCTGCTGGGCGGGCGAGATCACCATCGATGGATTCTGTCGCACACACGCGGAGGGACCGAGGGTGATGTTGACGCCGGCATTGGTTCCGTCCGTCCACTGCGGCGAGATCGTGATGCCCCCGCCACGTCGACAAAGCTCTGATTCACGCCCAGGGCGGGATCCGCCCACGACGAGGTCGCGGGCGTCATGTCCAGCAGGTAGATGCCGTTGGCGCTCGGTGCCGTCCATCATATGGACGACGACGCCGTTGCGCACGTTCAGGTTGCCGGTCACGGTGGAGGCGTCGAAGCCGATCGGCTGCCGGTACTCGACGTAGTACCAGTCTCCCGCCGAGCTCAGCACCTTGAGGGCCTTCGGGGCCGCGCCCATTGACTCGTAGGGATCGATCGATGTAGACACCGCTCGACTGCACGGTCGTGATCGGAGAGCGACGCCCCGTACCCGAGCCAGCCGAGACGCTCCTTCTGCGCCGCGTTGAAGTGCTTGGGCGGCATGGCCGAGCCCATGACGTCGAGGATGTCTCCGTAGTCCACGCTGCTGCAGCTCGCCGCGATGGTGGCGGCGCCGCACTCGAGCGCGTGGGAGTGATAGAGGCCGAGGTTGTGTCCCATCTCGTGCGCCACGACGCCGTTCTGGAAGCTGCCGTTGATCCACGCCATCGACGGGTAGCCGCCGACGGTGCCGAGCCCCCACCACCCGCAGCCGTTCGAGGGGAAGGCGTACACGCGCCGCGTATAGGACGAGAGGCTGACGCCCGCCGCCGTCGCCGCCTGCTCGGCGGCCATGGCGATGCCGTAGTAGTCACAGCCCGTGCTGCCGATCGAGATCGTATACGGGCCGAAGACGTTGCCGGTCAGTGACGTCTGCTGGTAGGACGCCTCGTAGAAGAAGTTGGTGACCGAGGCGCCCGCGCCGAACACGACCGCCTGCGCCTGCGACGGGGTCGTGCTCGACACGCCCGGCTGGTTCGAGAATGCGACCAGGATCACCGCCGTCTTCTGGGCCCCGAACGTATTGCCGAGCGCACGGCGGCGAGCACCTCCACCTGGCTCACGTCCCCCACCACGAGGGCCTGCTGCACGCGGAGCGCGCGCACGCGCACGCGGTCGCCCGACTGGAGCAGGGGCGCCTGTGCGGCAAAGTTCACGGACAGGCGCGCGCCGCCGAGCTGAGCCAGTGGACGTATCGTCCGCCGTTTCCGTAGTCCTCGTGCAGGCACGTCGAGCTCGCCCTCGAGCGTCACGTCTTCTTCGACGTAGCGGAGCGCCTCGGGCGGAAGCGCCGCGCGGGCGCTCGCGGTCATGGCCGCCTTGATCACCGCACCCGGGTCATCCTCGATGAGCGCGGCGAGGCGCTGTTGCCGCGCGGAGGCGACGGCGAGGAGGTCACGGAGGGCGTTCTTCTTTGCCGTCAGGATCCATCGCGCGCTTGTGCTGGCCCTGCAGATCGACCAAGCGCTGCGTCAATCCGTCGAGAGCGAACGTGAGCGCGGGAGAGGCGTTTGGGGCGGGAGCGAGCGCAGCGTCATCGTGGGCCCATCCGGAACCCGCGTGGAGAGTCAATCCAGTCAACAGTGCACACACCACTAGCATCCGCCGCATTGTCGTCTCCCGTTGTTTGCAACTGAGATTCACAGTCAGGAGGCGATTCAGGACGGTCGAGTCCGGCAAGCGGTGCCTCAGCCTCCGCTCACGGTATGAGCAAGGGCAGTGCCACGCCATTCATGTGCGCGCTCGCGCGTGTCGACGCGGGCGTTTTCGCCGTAGACTCAGGCGGTTGGACCGAGGCCCGGAAGGGTCTCGGCCTCGCCGTGGCGCAGGGCGGCGGCCCACGTCGCGCTGTCCAGGAATGTCAGGGTCGGTGCCGGCTCGCGCGGCACGCGCCGGCCGAGAGGCGGATGCGCGGACGCTTCAGCCGATCCTGCGATCAGCGCCGCGGCCGACTGAGGTACGTCCCGAGCGCCGCCGACTCCCGCTCCTGGAACCGCACGGCCACCCGGAGCTGCTCGAGGTATTGCTCGAGCGTCTTGCCGCCGAGCGACGATTCCGCGCGACGCGAAGAATTCCTGGACCTCGCGCTCCCACTGAGGGCTCACGAGCGCGGTGATGCCCTCGTACATCCGCCGATACGCGCTCCCCGGGTACATGCGCGCCATCGTCTCCCAGTGCTCCTTGAGGAACTCCCAGGCCAGCTCGCGCCCATGGACGCTGCCGAGCAGCGCGCGCATGAGGAACGGCGCGTCCTGGCTCCGCACCTCGCCGTCGATCGTGTGGCCGAGCGTCCGCCGCACGAGATCGGGGTGGCGAAAGCCGGCCAAGGCGAAGAGATACCGCTGCTCCTCCTGGGGGTGCGCGCAGCGCGGAAGCGCTCCCAGAACTCCGCGTACTCCGCCTCGCCCCCGCTCGCCGCCACGATGGCGATGAGCGCGGGCAGCACGTTCGCATCCACCGCCCCGTCGCCCGCGCGCTGCCGCGCGTAGAGCTCTCGGGCGCGCTCCTGCGTGACCGGATCATTGCCCAGCACGCCCATCGCCCGCAGGAGATCTCCGCGGAGCTGGCGCAGGAGCTCGCTCTCCTCGGGCTCGGCCTCCCAGCCGAGGCGCTCCACCGCCGTGGTGAGCCGGTGGCGGACGAGGGCCTCGAGTCCGGACCGATGCTCGGGCGCGATCACGCGATTCAGATACGCGAAGGAGCCGGTGATCGCCGCCCACACGTTCCGGTCCGTCTCCTCGGTGAAGCGCGCGGAGAGCTCGAGGTACTCGGCGGCGCTCATCGCGCCGGATTGGGCGAGCGCGAAGCCGTCGCTCACGAGGTTGAAGCGCTCGATGGGCGACAACCGCGGCAAGGCGCCCGAGAGCTTCTTCAGGAGGGCGGCGCATAGCTCACCCGGTAGAAACCATGCCCTCCGGCGTTGACGATCGCCCAGTCGGGCGCGGCGGGCAGCGGCACCACCAGGTCGTCCCCGTCGAGGAGCACGTGCTTCTCGATGATCCCGCGCTTGACCCAGGCGCGAAGCACGATCGGGATCCGCCAGCGCCCGGCCGCGTCCTCGCCCAGATAGGTGAAGCGCCGCTGGGAGAGCCGGAGGCCCTGGCCCTCGGCCTCGACCCGCACGAGCGGATAGCCCGGGTGGAAGATCCAGCCGTCCATCACCTCGGGAATGGGCTGCCGCGAGGCGTCCCCGAGGGCCTTCCACAGATCGGTGGTCTCGGCATTGCCGAACTGGTGCCGTTCCAGGTAGAGGCGAACGCCGTCGCGGAACACCTCGGGGCCGATGTGCTGCTCGAGCATCCGCAGGACGGAGGCGCCCTTCTCGTAGGTGAGGAGGTCGAACATCGCCTCGCAGTCCTGCGGCGCCTTCACCTCGAACTCGATGGGCCGGGTATTGACGAGGCCGTCCACACCCATCGCCGCCGCCGCGCGAGACGCCGAACGTCACCCAGCGCTTCCACTCGGGCTTCCACGCATCGACGGCGAGCAGCTCCATGAACGTGGCGAACGCCTCGTTGAGCCAGATGCCGTTCCACCAGAGCATGGTGACGAGGTCGCCGAACCACATGTGGGCCACCTCGTGGGCGACGACGTCGGCCACGCGCTCGAGCTCGGTGTGCGAGGCCGCCGCCTCGTCCACCAGGAGCGCCGTCTCGCGGAAGGTGACGGCGCCCAGGTTCTCCATCGCCCCCGCCGCGAAGTCGGGAATGGCGAGGAGGTCGAGCTTGTCGCCGGGATACGGCAAGCCGTAGTACTGCTCGAAGAACTCGAGGGAGAACGCGCCGATCTGCTGGGCCAACGCGCGCCAGGTGGGTCTTGCCGGGCACGCACCAGATGCGGAGTGGGGTCTTGCCCACCATGACCGGGGGCGTCGCCTCGAGCTCGCCGACGACGAAGGCCACGAGGTACGTGGACATGCGGATGCTGTCCGCGAAGGTCACGGCCCGGCGCCCGGGGCCCGCGGGCGACTCGCTCACCACGGCCGTGTTGGAAATGGCGGCGAGGCCCTCGGGGACGACGAGCGTCACGCCGAAGACGGCTTTCGCCGCCGGCTCGTCCCAGCACGGAAACGCCCGCCGGGCGTCCGTCGCCTCGAACTGGGTGGCGGCAATCGTGTGGGCGGCCCCGCGCGGCGTCCTTGTAGCTGCTGCGGTAGAACCCGTGGAGGCGATCGTTGAGAATTCCCGTGAAGCGGAGGCGGAGCCGCCAGGTCCCGGCGCGATGGGCGCGGGGAACCGGATGCGGGCGCGCTCGGCGGGCTCGTCGAGCGCGCACGCTCCCTTCGACCACCGCGCCCGACGCGTCCTCCATGGCAGCGGACTCGATCCGAGCTCCGCCGCGTTGAGCACGATCTCCGTGACGGGCTCCCGGACCTCGACGGTGACGGTTTCCTCGCCGCTGAACGTCGCATTCGTCGAGATCGGGCTCGAGCCGGAGGTCGTATCGCGAAGGCACGACGGTGGTCGGCAGTCGATAGTCCACGTGGTCGAGCTCGGTCATGGCATCAGGCTCCGAAGGGTGGAATGTCGGCGATGGGCCACCCACATCGCCCCCGAGAGAATACCACCGCCGGGAGGCCGATACACTTGACATCTCTTCGCGCCGACGCGAAACTCGCGGGGTCTCAGTAAGCACACACCAGGCAACGCGGGAGACGCGATGGAGAGCTTGAACGGCAAGGTCGCCGTCGTCACCGGCGGCGGCCAGCGGGATCGGGCGCGCGCTCGCCCTCGCCTTCGCGCGGGAGGGCGCGCGCGTGGTGGTCGCCGACCTCGACGACGCCGGGATGGCGGACACCGTCGCGGAGGTGGCCCGGGCGGGCAGCGCGGCCATCGCCGTCAGGACCGACGTGAGCCGGCTCGAGCAGGTCCAGGCGCTCGCCGACCGCGCGTTCGCCGAGATGGGCGCCGTCCACGTGCTGTGCAACAACGCGGGCGTCGCGCTCTGGGGCGGGCTCGAGTCGGCCACCCACCGGGACTGGGAATGGGCGATCGGCGTCAATCTCTGGGGCGTGATCCACGGCATCGAGGCGTTCGTCCCGCGGATGATCGCCCAGCAGCGTCCCCGGGCACATCGTCAACACCGCGTCGATGGCCGGGCTCATCGCCTCCCAGGGACTCGGCGTCTACAACACGACGAAGTACGCGGTCGTGGGACTGTCCGAGACGTTGCAGAAGGACCTGCGCGGCTATGGGATCGGCGTGTCCGTCCTCTGCCCCATGGGGGTCAAGACGGCGATCCGCCAGAGCGCGCGGAACCGACCCGACGGCCTGCGCAATGCCGGCGCGCCGGACAGCGGGGGCGAAGTCGATCTGATCGGCCGCTACCTCGAGCCGGCCCACGTGGCCGAGCGCGTGCTGCGCGCCATTCGCGCCAATCGCCTGTACGTCATCACGCACGATGAGGGCCTCACACCGCTGCGCCGGCGCTTCGAGCGCATGGCGGAAGGCATCGAGCAATCCCGGTGATTCCCGACGTGATCTCCGATCGGCTTCCAGGAGGACTGCGATGAAATTCGAGCCTGTGGTGGGCTGGGGCGCGCTGCCCGACGGCTGGCGCTACGTCGAGGTGGCGGGCGTCGCCGTCGACAAGAAGGACAACGTGTTCTGCTTCTCGACGGGGCGAGCATCCCGTGATCGTGTTCGACCGCGAGGGCATTTCTTGAGATCCTGGGGCGAGGGCCACGTCCGGCGCGCCCACGCCATCACGATCGATGCCGACGAGACGGTGTGGCTCACCGACGACCTCCATCACACCGTCCGCAAGTTCACCGCGGACGGCAAGCTCTGCTCACCATCGGCAATCCCGACACGCCGGCCGCGCTCCAGGGCGGCAAGCCGTTCAACCGGCCGACGCACGTGGCGATCTGCCCGAAGACGGGCTTCGTGTTCATCTCGGACGGCTACGGCAATTCGCGGGTGCACAAGTACGCGCCGGACGGGCGCCACGTGATCTCGTGGGGCGAGCCCGGAACCGATCCCGGGCAGTTCAATCTGCCCCACAATATCGCCACCGACGCCGACGGGCTGGTCTACGTCGCCGATCGGGAGAACCATCGCGTGCAGATCTTCGACGGCGAGGGCCGCTACCAGGGCCAGTGGAACAACCTGCACCGGCCCTGCGGGCTCTACGCCGACCGCCAGAACGGCGATCACGTCTACGTGGGCGAGCTGGGCCCCGACCTCCCCGTCAACATCGCGACGCCGAACCTCGGCCCCCGCGTCACCGTGTTCGACAAGAAGGGCGCTCGCGTCAGCCGCTTCGGGGACCGACGTTCGGGGAGAAGCCGGGCGAGTTCACCGCTCCCCACACCGTCGTCACCGACTCACACGGCGACGTCTACGTGGGCGAGGTCGCCTACACGGCGCGCGGCCAGCACGAGAAGCCGCCGCGCGAGATCCGCTCCCTCCAGAAATTCAAGCGTCTCGACTAGGAGATCGGAGGGGGCCTCGACGGCCCCTCCGAGCCTCCCCAAACCCGGATTGCGCCGGCAAGCCGGCGCTCGAAACGTGGTCACTTCAACGCGCTCCTAGCAGGCGGGGTCTTTCGGGTCGGCGAAGCTCGCACTCGGCGCGGGCATGGGGAAGAAGCGGCCCTTGGCTCTCGCGACGATCTCGCGCGTCTCGAGGTCCTCGAGCGTGGCTTCCACGTCGATGTATCTCGGCGTCGCCCGGGTCGCGTGGCCCCGCCCGAGGAGCGGGCGCTCGACCGGTGTCGGCTTCACGTAGCGCACCGACAATTCGCCGGTGACGTAGAGGCGGCCGGTGTGGTGCACGGCCGCGCCCGCGAGGACCTCGTCGAGATACGCGGCGACGATGCCCCCGTGGACCGCGCCCGGCGGGCCTTCGTAGCGCCGCGGAACGACGATCGGCGACAGCACTTCCCCGGCGGCGCGGAAGCAGCGCACGCGCAACCCGATCTCGTGGGTGGGGCCGCAGCCGAAGCACTGCTGAAAGCGCGTGCCCTCCCCGCTGAACGTCAGCTCCGGCAGATCGACGAGGACATCCCGGAAGACGGCGGGAATCGGAGGCGTGTGAGTCATGGCGCGACTATAGCGGCCTCGGACGACGGCGTTCAAGCGCGATGGACAACCGGCGGCCGCGCCTCTATAGCTTTCCGTGCGGAATCACGCCGCAAACCCCAACCCCAGAGGAGGACGTCGATGCCGGTCACCGTCAAGGCGTTGCAGGACGGTCCGCTCCAGGTCAAGGGCGAGATCGAAGTTCAGGACGGCCAGGGAAACGCCATCGGCACCAAACCCGGAGACATCTTTCTGTGCCGGTGCGGTAACTCGGCGAACAAGCCCTTCTGCGACGGCGCTCACAAGAGGGTCGCCTTCAAGTCCTGACCCACCCGTCCGCCAGTAAGCAGCGTCGAGTAACCGTTCCGTGGCGCTGGCTTCGCCGGTGCAGATGCCGGGAGGTCGGAGCGTCGAGGCCCCTTCGAGCTCGAGCTGCCCGGCTTCGCCGAGCGCGAATCCGCGGATTCCGAGGGGAGGCCTCGGAGGGGGCCGTCGAGGCCCCCTCCGATCCCTAGTCGCCCGGCTTCACCATCTTTTCCGGGCGCACGATGCGGTCGAAGGTCTCCCGCGGTGACGTGGCCCAGGTGAAGGGCCGCCTCGCGGAGAGTCGTGCCCGCGTGGTGCGCGTGCTTCGCGATGGCCGCCGCCTTGTCATACCCGATATGGGGCGCGAGCGCGGTCACCAGCATCAGCGAGTTCTGCACGTTCGAGCGGATCCTGTCGTGCGTGGGCTCGATGCCCTCGACGCAGTGCTCGCGGAACGAGACGCATGCATCCGCCAGGAGCCGCACGGACTGGAGCAGGTTATGGGCGATGAGCGGCTTGTAGACGTTCAGCTCGAAGTTCCCTGACGCGCCCCCGATTCCGATCGCCACGTCATTGCCCATGACCTGGGCGCAGACCATCGTCAGGGCCTCGCTCTGCGTCGGGTTGACCTTGCCGGGCATGATGCTGCTCCCCGGCTCGTTCTCGGGAATCCTGAGCTCGCCGAGCCCGGCCCGGGGTCCGGAGGCGAGCCAGCGGATGTCGTTGGCGATCTTCATGAGGGCGCACGCGAGCGTCTTGAGCGCCCCGCTCGCCGCCACCGCCGCCTCGTGGGACGCGAGCGCCTGGAACTTGTTGGGCGCGCTGGTGAACGGGCTGCCCGGTGAGCGCGGCCAGGCGGGCGGCCATCCGCTCCCCGAAGTCTTCCGGCGCATTGAGGCCGGTCCCGACGGCGGTGCCGCCGATGGCGAGCGCGGAGAGCCCGGGCAGCGCGCCCCGAATGCCCGCCAGCGCGTAGTCCAGCATGGCCACGTAGCCGGAGAACTCCTGGCCCAGGGTGAGCGGCGTCGCGTCCTGAAGATGCGTGCGCCCGATCTTCACGATGTCCGCGAACTCGCGCGCCTTGGCGTCGAGCGCGTCCCGCAGCGCGACAACAGCCGGGATGAGCCGGCCCGCGATCTGCTCCACGGCGGCGACGTGAATCGCCGTCGGAAAGACGTCGTTCGAGGACTGCGAGCGGTTCACGTCGTCGTTGGGATGCACCGGAGTCTTCGAGCCCATCGTGCCGCCGAGGCGCTCGATGGCGCGGTTGGCGATGACCTCGTTGGCGTTCATATTCGTCTGCGTGCCGCTGCCCGTCTGCCAGACCACCAGCGGGAAGTGCTCGTCGAGCCGGCCCTCGATCACCTCGTCGGCCGCTTTGACGATGGCCTCCGCCTTGTCCGGGGGCAGCAGGCCGAGCTCGCGGTTGACGAGGGCGGCCGCCTTCTTGATCAGCCCGAGGGCCCGGATCATCTCGCGGGGAAGCGCTCGCCCCCGATCTTGAAGTGGTGGAGGGATCGCTCGGTCTGCGCCCCCAGTAGCGATCCGCGGCCACCTCGACGGCGCCCATGCTGTCGGTTTCCTTCCGCGTCTGCATCCCCGCCTCCCCCGCGTCGATGCTGAGCCTGTCGGCTTTCTTCAGACCACCAGACCGCAGCGTACCATCGCCCGCGGGCCGGGAGGTGTCTTACAGGCGCCGGTCGCGGATCCAGTCGACGACGGCCCGCGCGACCGCGGCCTCGCGCCCCTGAAACCCGTGAAGCGCGCCCGGGATGATGCGGCCGGTGAAGGACTCGGCGCGCACGGCCTGGGCCGCGAAGGCCTCGATGAGCGCCTCCGGGGACCGGTCCAGGAACTCGTCGCGGCCGCCGACCATCACCGCCAGCGGCGCGCGGATCGCCCGGAGCGCGGTCCAGCGAGCGCCCGGGCGGTCGTACGGGAACACGTCCTCCGCCTCGCCCGGGCGGTACAGGCTGAGGTAGCGCCGCGCGCTCCAGAAGCCCCAGGCGCTCGGCACGAGTGCTCGGCGGTCCCTCGCGGCGAGCCGCGAGGCCCGCGCCACGCGGCGCCCGAGCTCGCGCCTCCCGATGCGCTTGGCCTCACCCGCGATGTCGGAGATCGGTCCGAGCAGGATCAGCCCCGTCACCCGACGGTCCGCGGTCTTCGCCGCGTAGTAGAGGACCTTGTTGGCGCCGGTGGAATGCCCGGCGAGGACGATCCTCCGGTAGCCGCGCCGGCGGGCAAAGGCGATCACCGCGCGGAGATCCAGGACGCAGTCGCGAAACCGCTCGAACGCCGCGCCGGCCAGCGCCCGCCCCCGGCCCGCCACGACGTCGTGGCCGCGGGTATTGAACTTGAAATAGCCGACGCCCGCGCGGGTCAGGCGCACCGAGAGCTCGCGAATCAGCGGCTGTCCGGAGGAGAACACGGATCCCAGGCCGTGCACCCAGACGACGCGCGGTCTCCGAGCGACGGCTCGGCTCCGCGAAGACGCCGTCGAGGTACACGTCGTCCCGTGTCCGCAGGCGAGCGAGGGCGAGGGAGATCGGGCGGCCGGCGGGCGCGGTCATCGTGTCCGGACTGTGACCCGACGCCTCGAAAGCGTCAAGGGGACCCGGCCGCGCCCTCGCCAGCCCCCGCCGCCCTGAGGGCGCGCCGGCCCAGGCGAAGGAGGCGGCGAAGGCGCCCATGCCCACCGCGCTCACGAAGAGGCCCGTATGCGCTTCCCCGATGAGCCCGCACACGACCGGCCCGAGAAACGCCGCCGCGTCCACGCCCACACGGTACAAGCCCGTGCGCCACGCGAAGAGCCGGCTTTCCGTGTGCTCGCGAATCACGCCGAGCGGGAACATCCATCCGGCCATCCCGAGGCCGAGGAGCACGCACCCGGCCACGACGAAGGGGAACGAGCCGAGTCCGACGGCGAAGGCGCCGAACCCGAGACAGGCCGAGACCGCCGATAGCATGAAGACGCGGCCCACCCGGTCGGCGAGCCAGCCGACCGGCAGGAGCGCGAGCAGGTCGACGACCTGGGCCAGCCCGAGCAGTTGCGACACCCCGGCTCGGTCCAGGCCGAACTCGCGCGTCGCGCGCAGTGGGATGAGGAACTGGCTCACCGACGACCAGGCGAGCCCCATGATGATTCCGACCGCGAACATGAGCCACACCATGGGCGGCGTGCGCCCGGCCGGCGCCGGCGCGGCAAGCGCGCGCGACCCGTCGCCGGCTGGCGCACCGGGCTGATCGGGAAACTGTCGCCGCAGGCGCGGCACGAGGAGGACGGTGATGAGGACCGGCGAGCAGGCCACGACCAGCGATCGGGGCCAGCCCCATGCCGCGGGCAGGAGCCCGATCCCCGCGAGACCACCGAGGACGCCGGCCATCCCGGCGAACTCGAAGACATTGAGCCGCATGGAGCCGGCCGCGCCGCGCTGGTCGAGCAAGATCGCCGTGAGCCCGGCGACCATCCCGAGGCTGTGGCCGAGGCCGACGAGCACGCGCCCCAGGACGAGGACGGGAAACGGGCCGGCGCTCCACAGGAGGAGCACCCCGCGACCAGGAGCGCGGGGGCCGCGGCGAGCGACGTGCCGAGCCGGCGGCCGGCGAGCAACCCCGTCGGCACATCCGCGATCATGCGGGCGAAGCCGAAGCTCCCGGCGAGGAGCCCGAGCTGCCAGTCGGCGAGGCTCTGCGCGCGGGCGATCTCGGGAAGGAGCGGTCCGAATGCGCCGACACAGACGGTGTTCGCGAACACCATCAGGCACAGCAGCGCCGTGCCGGACCCGCTCACGCAGCGATCAGGGGTGAATGGGCGGTCGGTCCACCAGGGGTAGAAGGGCGGCATGTCCGTGCTGGGCCGGAGCGTGAACCGGGCCGGGCGCTTGGCGAGAAAGGCCGAGACGCCTTCGTACGCATCCGCCGCGCGCCCCGTCCACTCCATGCACCTCGAGTCGAGCCGGTGCGCCTCCATCGGATGATCGGCGCCGAGGAGCCGCCACATGAGCTGCCGCGAGAGGGCCACCGACATCGCCGAGGTGTTCTCCGCGATCTCCGCCGCCAGCTCGCGCGCGGCGGGCAGGAGCCGGTCCGGCGCCACCACCCGGCTCACGAGGCCGCCCTGCAGCGCCTCCTCCGCTGAGAACACGCGGCCCGTGAACACCCATTCCGCGGCGCGCGCCATGCCGACGAGCCTCGGGAGGAACCACGTGCTGCACGCCTCGGGCACGACGCCGCGGCGGGCGAAGACGAAGCCGATGCGCGCGGACGTGGACGCGATGCGGATGTCCATCGGCAGCGTCATCGTGATCCCGAAGCCCACCGCCGGCCCGTTGATGGCGGCGATCATCGGCTTCTTCATGTCGAAGACGCGCAGCGACACGCGCCCGCCCCCGTCGCGATGCTCGCCCGGCGCCTCGCCCCGCCCTCGCGCCGCGCGGTCGAAGGTCTGCCCGCCGGCCGACAGATCGGCCCCCGCGCAGAACGCGCGGCCCGCGCCGGTCACGATCACCGCGCGCACGGCATCGTCGGCATCCGCCTGATCGAGCGCCTCGATCAGCTCGTCGATCATGACGGACGTCACGGCGTTCAGCCGCTCGGGCCGGTCGAGGGTGAGGGTGCAGACGCCGTCCGCCACGGCATACGCGATCTCCCGGAACGCCGCCATGCTAGCCTCCCCGGCCTTGCCGGGCCGCCGCGCTCGTCGCCCCCGCTCTTCTCCGCCTCCCCGGCCTTGAGCTTGCGGAAGACGGTGGTCGGGATCGATGCCGAGGATGCGCGCGGCCAGCGTCTTGTTGCCCTTGGTCATGCGCAGCGTCTCCTCGAGCACGCGCGCCTCCACCTCGGCGAGCGGCGTCCCCAGCTTGATCTTGAAGAAGCCCTCCCCGGGCGCGGCGGCCTCGGCGCCCGTCGCCTCGTCGCCGCGGACGAGCATCACCGATCGGTCGACGACGCTGTCGGGCAGTTCCGCCGCCTCGACGCGGGCACCGCGGGCGAGCACCACCGCGCGCTCCACCACGTTCTCGAGCTCCCGCACATTGCCGGGCCACGTGTAGGCCTCGAGGCAGTCGAGCGCCTCCTCCGAGAAGCCGTCGAGGCGCCGGTTGTTCTTCGCGGCGTAGATGCGCAGGAAGTGCTGGGCGAGGACGGGGATGTCCTCCCGCTTGTCGCGCAGCGGCGGCACGACGATGGTGATGACGTTCAGGCGGTAGAACAGGTCCTCGCGAAAGCGCTTCTCGCGCACGAGCGCGGCGAGGTCCTGATTCGTGGCGGTGACGATGCGCACGTCCACGCGGCTCGTCCGGGTGCCGCCCACGCGCTCGAACTCGCCCTCCTGCAGCACCCGCAAGATCTTCGGCTGGGTCACCGGCGAGAGGTCCGCCACCTCGTCCAGGAAGAGCGTGCCGCCGTCGGCCAGCTCGAAGCGGCCCTCCTTGCGCGCCGCCGCACCGGTGAACGCGCCCTTCTCGTAGCCGAACAGCTCCGACTCGAGCAGCGTCTCCGGCAGCGCGGCGCAGTTGACCGCCACGAACGGCCCGGCGCGGCGGGAGGAGCGCTCGTGGAGGCTCTTCGCCACCCCTCCTTCCCGGTGCCGCTCTCACCCTGGATCAAGACGGTCGCCGAGCTGTCCGCCACCTGGTCCACGAGGGTCATCATCCGGCGGAACGCGGGGCTCACGCCGATCATGTGGCCCTGACCCAGGAGATCCTCGAGCCGCTGCTGCAGCGCGCGGTTCTGCGCGATCAGCGAGCGGCGCTCCAGTGCCTGGCGCACGACCTTGATGAGCTGCGCCCGCTGAAACGGCTTGGTGATGAAGTCGATGGCCCCGTCCTTCATGGCCTTCACCGCTTCCTCCACGGTGCCGAAGGCGGTGAGCAGGATGAAGTCCACGTCGGGGATCGCGGCCTTGCCCTGGGTCAGGAACTCGAGTCCCGTGAGGCCTGGCATCCTGAGGTCGGAGAGGACGAGGTCGATGCCCCCGCCCGCAGCCGCTCGAGGGCGGCCTGACCGTCGGGAGCCAGCACGACCGCATAGCCCTCTCGCGTCAGCGTCCGCTCCAGGCTCTGCCGCACCGCGGGGTCGTCGTCGGCGACGAGAAGCGTGGCGGGCGGCGCGGCGGCGTCAGGCATGCTCGGTCTCCTTGATGGGCAGCGTGATGGTAAAGGTCGCCCCCGCTCCCGGCGTGCTGGTCCATCGGATGGTCCCGCCGTGGTCCTCCACGATCTGCCGCGTGATCGAGAGCCCGAGGCCCGTCCCCTGGGGCTTCGTGGTGAAGAACTGCTCGAAGAGACGCGGCCCGACGTCCGGTGCGATGCCGGGCCCGGTGTCGCTGACCGACAGCTCGACGCTGTCGTCCAGACGCCGGGTCGTCACGCTGAGTGTGCCGCCCTGAGACGCGGCCTCGAGCCCGTTCTTGATGAGGTTCAGCACGGCCTGGCGCAGGAGCGAGCGGTCGATCTCCATCGCCGGGATGGTGGCATCCGTGGCCACGCTCACCGTGGTCCCCTGCCGGCCGGCGAGCGGCCGGACGAACTCGGTGACCGCCCGCACCATCTCATTGACCGAGTCGTCCTCGAACTGGGCCTTCGGAAAGCGCGCGAAGGCCAGGTACTCCTCGGTGAGCGCGTCGAGGGCGCTCACCTGCTCGCGAATCGACCCGATGAGGCCAATCGCTTCGTTCCTTTGCGCTCCCGGGTGGTCCTGCACGATGTCGCCGAGCAACTCGGCATTGAGCCCGATGGCGGCGATGGGGTTGCGCACCTCGTGCGCCACCTTGAGCGTCAGGCGGCCCACCGTCGCCATGCGCTCCGCCTCCACGAGCTTCTGCTGGGCCGCCTGCAGCCGCGTGAGCGTGCCCGAGACCTCGACGTTGAGCCGCTCGACTTCGCTGCGCGCGCGGCGCTCGCGCCCGGCGACGAGCCCGAGGGCGTACGCGGGGAGTCCCATCACGAGCATCAGCATCATCACCGGGGTCCAGCCGGCCCAGTAGCTTGGCAAGCGCCGCCGCGGCGGCGTAGAGCAGCCCGGCGACCAGCGCCAGCAGCAGACCGCCCCACGGTCCGAAGTAGAACGCGTTGACGGCGACGAGCGGGACGAAGAGCAGGTAGAAGATGCTATAGGCGCCGCCGGTCAGATAGAGCAGGAAGAAGACGAGCAGAAGGTCGACGCCCAGCGCGCCGATGAAGATGGCTCGCGTCGCGCGCGGCTGGACGGTGACGAGAGCGAAGACGCCGGCCTTGTACGCGGCGAACCACACCACGAGCGAGTAGGTGTTCACCTGACGACTGGACTGGAACGGGTCGAGACCGAGGGCGACGAGACCGCCGACCATGACGAAGGCCAGGAGCACGGCGAAGACGCGCTCGTCGCGCTCGAGCAGCCGGAGGATCGCGGCCCAGGGCCTGCGCGAGGGCGTCACCATGTCAGCCTCGCGCTTGCTTAGTCGACCGCCGGGCGCCGGCGTTGCCAGCCCGCCGACTGCTCGTAGGCGTGGCCGGCGCGAAGCACGGTGGCCTCGTCGAAGGGGCGCCCGACGATCTGAAAGGCCAGGGGAGACCCTGCCGCGAGAAGCCGCAGGGCACGGCGAGGGCCGGGAGCCCGAGCCCGTTGAAGGGGCGCGTGAGCCGGGAGAAGCGCCCCTGGCGCTCGGCGATCTCCGACGCGGCGCCCTCCGTGGCGTGGGCGAGCGGCGGCGCGGGCTCGGGGATGACCGGCGCCACGAGGACGTCGGTCTCCGCGAAGACTTCACGGATGAACGCGCGTGCGAGACGCGCGCGCAGCCGCAGGGCCTGGAGATAGTCGTGCGCCGGGATGCGGAAGCCCAGCTCGAGGCGCGCCCGCACGACCGGCTGGATCTCCTCCGGACGCTCGCGGACGAGGCGCGTGTGCACCGCGGCGCTCTCGCACCGCGCGATGACGTTGCAGACGTCGGACAGGATCTCGGGATCGGGCACGCGCAATTCCGTGACCCGCGCGCCCAGCGTCTCGAGGAGTCGGATCGCCTCCCGCACGCCGGCCGCCATCTCGTCGTCGAGCCCGTGGAAGAAGTAATTCTCCGGCACCGCTACGCGAAGCCCAGCCACGCCCTCGTCGATGCGCGCCGTGTAGTCGGGCACCGCGCGCTGGCTCGAGGTGCCGTCGCGCGGATCGCGGCCGGCGATGACCTGGAGCAGGCGCGCCGCGTCGCGCACCGTCCGCGCCATCGGGCCCACGTGGTCATTGGACCAGGACAAGGGCATGACCCCGGCGCGGCTCACCCGCCCGTAGGTGGGTTTGAGGCCGGCGATGCCGCAGCACGCGGCGGGCAGCCGGATCGAGCCGCCCGTGTCCGTGCCGAGCGCACCGAGCGCGAGCCCGGCGGCGACGGCGACGCCCGATCCGCTCGACGAGCCGCCGGTGAGGTGGCCGGCGCGCCAGGGATTGTCCGCGTGGCCGTGATGCGCATTGTCGCCGAACGGACCGAGGGCCAGCTCCGTCATGTTGAGCTTGCCCAGCGTGATCGCGCCCGCCGCGCGCAAGCGGCTCACCGCCGTCGCGTCGTGCTCGGCGATGAAGTACTCGGCCGTCTTGGTCCCACACGAGGTCGGCAGGCCGCGGATATGGCAGAGGTCCCTGTAGGCCAGCGGCACGCCGTGCAGCGCCCCGCGCCAGCGGCCCGCCGCCGCGTCGGCGTCGAGGGCCCGGGCGGAGGCCAGCGCCCCCTCCGCGTCGACCGTGATGAAGGCGCGGAGCCGGCCGTCGAGGCGGCCGATGCGCTCGAGGCACTCCGTGGTGACCTCGACGGCCGAGACCTTGCGCTCCCGGATCGCCGCGGCGAGGCCGTCGATGGTCCAGTCCGTCATGCCCCGGCCTCCCGGTCCGCGCCGTCCTCGAGCGCCACGACAAATCGCGCAGGCTCTTCCTCGAGCCCCAAGTCCGCTGCCGCCCGCTCGATCGCCGCCGCCAATCGGGCCAGCGCGACCTGCTGCTCCATCGGCTCACTCATGGCCGCTCACTGATGGATTCCTCCGTCGATCTCCGGTCCCTGGTGCGCCCCGCACGGCAAAGCATACTACGCCCGCCATCCGCCGATGGACCCCGGACCCTCTCCCGGTCACCTTGGCGGGAGAGATCGGCTTCATCGATGCCTCCCTTACGGGCTAAGAGCGTGATGGAGTAACCGCGTTCGAGCGCCGGCTTCGCCGGCGCGATCCTTCCTGGGGAGGCATCGGAAGGGGCGAAGCCCCCTCCGAGTGTCTCAGACATCCTTCGGGTCGAGCCAGTCACGCAGCCCGTCACCCGCGAGATTGAACGACAGCGTCAGCGAGAAGATCGCGAGGCCCGGCCACCAGGCCATCCACGGCGCGCTCTCGAGGAACTGCTGCGCCGCGTTCAGCATGGTGCCCCAGCTCGGCGTGGGCGGCTGCACGCCGAGTCCGAGGAACGACAGGATGGCCTCGGCGATGATCGCCCCGGGGATGGACACGGTGGCCTGGACGAGCAGCGCGCTCGCGATGTTCGGCAGGATGTGCCGGCGCATGAGCCGGAAGTCGCCCGCGCCGACGGCGCGCGCGCCCTGCACGTAGTCCTCCCCTGGGTGGCGAGGACGAGACCGCGCGTGAGGCGGATGTACGTGGGCGTGGCCCCGAGCCCGATCGCCACCGTCGCGTTGGTGAGCGAGGGGCCGAGGATCGTCACCAGGCCGATGGCGAGGATCAGGAAGGGAAATGACAGCCATGCGTCGGTGAGCCGCATGATGATCTGGTCGAAGGCGCCCCGGTAGAACCCGGCAACCAGCCCGGTGGGCAGCCCCACGGCGATGGCGAGGACGACAGCGAAGACACCGGCCTGCATCGAAGCGCGCGCCCCCAGACGATGCGCGAGAGGACGTCGCGCCCGAGATCGTCGGTCCCGAACGGATGCGCCCACGTCGGGGCCTTGCGGATCTGGGCCCAGTCGGTCTTGAGCGGGTCGCTCGGGGCGACCCACGGCGCGCCGAATGCGAGGATCGCGAAGAGCAGCACGACCGCGGCGCCCGCCAGGGCGGGCGGCCGTCGCCGCGCGCGCCGCCAGCCGCGGGCGAGCCGGCTCATTCTGTCGATCGACGCCGGCGTCGCCGCCACGCGGGTCGCGGCCGGCAAGATCCGGCGCGCCGCCTCAGGGCTCACCGAGCGCTCTCCCGACGCGGATGCGGGGATCCAGGACCGAGTACGACACGTCCACGAGCAGGTTGATGAAGACGTACGCGCTGGCGGTGATGAGCACCACGCCCTGCACGAGCGGGTAGTCGCGGGTGAACACCGCCTCCACGATCAGCCGGCCGAAGCCGGGCACGACGAAGATCTGCTCGGTCACCACCGCCCCGCTCATGAGCGCGCCCATCTGCAGCCCCAGGATGGTCACGACGGGGATGAGCCCGTTGCGGATGGCGTGCCGGAACACCACCGCGCGGCCGGTGAGCCCCTTGCTGCGCGCCGTCCGGATATAGTCGGCGCTCAGGACCTCGATCATGCTATTGCGCGTCTGGCGCATGAGCACCGCGGCGAGCCCGGTGCCGAGCACGAAGGCCGGCATGATCATGCGCGTCACGTTCCCGATCGGATCCTCCCAGAGCGGCACGAAGCCCGACGCGGGCAGCCAGCCGAGCCGCACCGAGAGAAACAGGATCAGCATGATCCCGAGCCAGAAGCTCGGGATCGACAGCCCGCACAGGACACGCCGTTGGCGAGCAGATCCCAGATCGTGTTGCGGCGCGTTGCCGAGAAGACGCCGGCGGGAATCGCGATGCCGACCGCGATCAGCACCGAGAGCCACGCCAGCTCGATGGTGATCGGCAGCTTCCTCGCCACCGTCTTCACCACGGGCTCGCGCGTGCGGATGGACTCGCCGAGGTCTCCGCGCAGCGCCAGCCCGATCCAGCGGAGGTACTGAAGGACGATGGGATCCTTCAGGCCGTACTTCTCGCGGATCTCCTCGAGCCCGGCGGGATCGGCGTCCGTCCCGCCCATCACGCGCGCGGGGTCCCCGGGGATCAGGCGCACGCCGGTGAACACGATCAGGCTGATCACGAACAGCGTCGCGATCGAGATCGCGGCGCGCTTGGTCAGGAACTCGAGCATCGGCCGTTACCGGGCGGCGCCGGGCTCCACCGCAGGCGGGCGGCCCGGCTTCAGTTCCAGGACGTGCCCTTGAGGCGGATGAGGCCGTCGGGGACCGCCTTGTAGCCCTTGAGGCTCTTGGGGAAGGCCGCGATGTAGTTCAGGTGGTAGAGGTACACGATATTCCGCTGCTGGCCGGTGAGCTTGTCCACGGCCTCCTTGTACAGCGCCGCCCGCTGCGCCGGGTCGGTGACCTCGCGCGCCTTGTTCAGGAGCGCGTCGATCGTCTCGTCGCACGACCAGCGTCGTGTTGAGGCTGCCCGTGCAGGTGTGGAACTGGTGGATATTGGCGTCCGGGATCCACGCGGCCGCTCCAGCCGATGAGAAACGCCGCGAGCTTCCCGGCGTCGCCCTCGCTGAGGGCGGAGGCGAACTCGGCGGGGCGGAGGCTGATATTGAACCCGGCCTCCTTGGCCATGCCCTGGACGACCTCGCCCACCCGCCGCTGCTGCGGATCGTTGACGATGGTCATCTCGAGGCTGTACCCGCCCGCGAGGCCCGCGTCGGCGAGGAGCTTCTTCGCCTTGGCCACGTCCCGCACCGGGCACTTGTGGCTCTTGTCGTAGAAGGGGCTGATCGGCGCGATGGGCGTGCAGCCCGGCGTGTACTGGCCGTCCCACGCCACCTGGTTCAGCGCCTGGCGGTCGATGGACAGATCCAGCGCCTCGCGCACACGCGGGTCGTTCGCGAGCGGCGTGCCGAGATTGCCCGGCGGCTGGGTCTTGCCCGTCTTGTTGTGCAGGTTGATGGTGATGCCGCTGTAGCCGATGCCCGTCACGCTCGCCACCTCGAACCGCCCCTCCTTCTTCAGGCTGGCTGAGTCGGTGGGCGCGACCAGGTGCATGAAGTCGATGTCGCCGGAGCGCAGGTTGGCGAGCCGGACATTGTCGTCGGGGATGATGCGGAAGACGAGCTTGTCGAACCGCGCCTGGCCGGGGTCGAAGTAGTGCGCGGACTTCTCGAGCACGATGCGGTCCTGCGGCACGCGCTCGACGAAGCTCCACGGCCCGACGCAGACCGGCGCGGTTCCGAACTTCTCGCCGAGCTTGTTCGCCTGGGCCGGCGACACCGGCATGCCCGCGCGGTCGGCGAGCGTCGCGACGAGCGGGGCGAACGGCGCCTTCAGCTTGAGCCGCACCGTGAGGGGATCGACGACCTCGATGGCCGTGATGAGCTCGATCTCGCTGCGCCGGTTGGAGCCTTTCATCTGCAGGTGGCGGTCGAGGGAGAACCGCACCGCCTCGGCGTTCATCGGCGTGCCGTCGTTGAACTTGACCCCGGGCCGCAGCTTGATCGTCACCGTCTTGCCGCCGTCGGAGAAGGCCGGCAGCGCGGCGGCGAGCTGCGGGAAGATCTTGAGGCCCTCGTCGATGTCGTAGAGCTTCTCGCACATCTGCGCGTACACGATGCGCCCCACGTACGTGCGCGACAGCGTCGGATCGAGGATATCCGGATCCTGGTTGAGGGCCACGACGAGGGTCTTCTTCTGCGCGTCGGCGGCCGACGGCCCGAGCATCGACCCGAGCAGCACCGCGATGATCACCCATAGCCTGTCTTCGATGCCCCGCATGACCGCCTCCTCGCGCTCTCGACTCTTCGGTTGTGGCGCCCGATCCGCCGGACGCCGGGCGCATCATAAACCCCGGTCCGATCCGGGGCAATGAGCGTCGGTGCGCGCCTCGTCAGGGCGACGCTCGGCCGCGCGCGCGGCACGCGCTGACCATCTCGATCAGGACGGTCCGCGCGTCGACGGCGGTTCGCACCTCGCGGGGAAGGCAATGCGGGTGGTGTGCAGGCGCCCGCCGCTGACGAGCCGGAGCTTGAAGCCCAGGCGGTCCACCTCGAGCATGGTCGCCTCGTCGGCGGCCTCGCCCGCGAGCACACGAGCGAAGAGCGCCAGCGAATCGGCGTGATCGCGGTTCATGTGCTCGACGATGCCCGGCGCCACCTCGGAGAGCGGGTCGGGGCCAGCGGCCGCGTAGGCGCGGCCCTCCACCCAGTCCATGGCGGCGAAGCCGCCGACCCAGTAGAGATCGATGACCTCGAGCCGCCAGAAGGCGAAGTCCTCGAAGTCGACCCAGGCCGCGGCCCGTGGCTGCCGCGCCAGATAGTGCTCGCGCGAGGCCGGGACGTCGGCGGCAGGGACGCGCCGGGCCTCCCCGATCAGCGTGACCCGCCCCGACGCGAGCGGATCTCGGCGGCGCCGGGCCCGGTGACGAGGAGGCTCGCGCGCCCGTCCGCCTCGAGATTCTGGGTGTGCATGGCCATGCTGCTGATCAGAAAGAGGGGCGCCGGGCCTCGTCGAGCGCATACGGCATGACCGATCCGAACGGATATCCGGGGTGTCGGCGAGAGAGCGTGGCGAGCATGCCCGTGCGCCCCAAGTGGACGAGCGTCGACGCCGGCTCCGCGGGGCTCGGCTCGGCGGGCGCGTCCGCTCCCGGCGCCGCGGGCGGGCCGGCGTGCCGATTCATCGGACTGCTCATGGATTCCCTTCTCATTCCCGGGTCGCTGTGCTCGGGCAGATCTGGTTGTACGGGCAGTAGCGGCAGACCTGGTACGAGGGCGTCGCCTCGAAGTGGCGCGCGCGGATCCCCGCGGCGGCGGCGGAGACCTCGGCGGCGGCGCTCGCCAGATCCTGCTCGGTCGGACGATGGCGGCCGACGAGCCCCGACTCGAGGAAGCGAAGCTCCACCCCGGCGGGCAGATGCCCTGTCATCGCGCGCTGGGCGAGCGCGTAGATCCGGAGCTGCAGGCTGTCGCGCGCGCGCTGGTCGGCTCGCCGCTGCTCCGTCACGTCGCTCGACTTGTAGTCGATGATGACCACGCCCTCGGGGGTGGTGTCCACGCGGTCGAAACGGCCGCGCACCTTGGTGGCCCCGAGCGCGAAGCCGAACTCCTGCTCGACCCCGGCGGGCCGGCCTCCCGCGGCTTCCTCCTCGTGATAGAAGCGCGTCAGGGCCTCCACACCGGCGCGCTTGCGCTGCTCCTCGTGCTCGCGCGTCAGGAAGCCCTCGTTGCGCCAGGCGTCGTCGAACGCGCGCAGCACGTCCTCGAGCGCGGTGAAGTTGCCCGCCGCCCGGCGCCTCAGGTAGAACTCGACGGCCGCGTGGAGCGCGCTGCCGTAGACCACGGCGTGATGCTGCCGGAGCGGGATGCGCAGGATGTGCACGTAGTGATACTTGAGCGGACAGGTCTGGTAGTCGTCCACCTGGTTGTGGCTCACCACGATCTCGGCGCCCTGGCGCAGCGGCGCCGGCTCGCCGCCGCCCGCCGCCGGCGGGGGCGTGGCGCTCGAGCTCCTCGATCGGCTGCGCGCGGAAGGGGCGGACCGCCGCCCGCGGGAGGTCGAGGGCCTCGAGCACGAACTGGCTCACCTTCCAGTCGCGCCTGGTCCCCATGTTCTCGGCGCTCGTGAGGTAGAGCCGCTCCTTGGCGCGCGTCATCCCCACGTAGAACAGCCGCCGCTCCTCCTGCAGATGAAAGTCCCCCGAGGGCAGGGTGTCCTTGATGAGGCCCGCGGGGATCTCGAGCGGCTCGGGCCGTCGCTGGGACGGGAACCGGTTCTGCAGGCAGTTGACGAGGAACACCACCGGCCACTCGAGCCCCTTGGCCTTGTGCACCGTGAGCACGTGCACGGCGGGCGTGTCGCCGGCCGCCTCGGCCACCGCGGGATCGTCGCCCGCCTCGATGAGCGCGTCGAGGTGGTTGACGAACTCGCGCACGTTGTCGTAGCGGAGCACGCGGGAGGCGTCCTTGACGCGAGTGAAGAACTTGCTGACGTTCTGCACCTCCTGCTCGAGCTCGGCGGGCGCCTTCGCGTACCGGGTCATGAGGCCGGAGTCGAGCAGGAACTGGTACAGGAGCTCGCCGGTGGGGCTCTCGCGGGCCAGCTCCATGTAGCGCTCGAGATCGGCGACGACGCGGCGCACCGCCGCCGCGCCCTCCTCGCTCGGTCCGATCTCGTCCGGCACGGCGCGCAGCACGTCGAAGAGCCAGCGGTGCTTGCGGTCGGCGTAGGTCGCGCACTTCGTGAGATCGACGATGGGCACCTGGTAGATGTCGGACGATGCGAGATAGTGCAGGCTCACGGAGTCGTCGGGATGCGCGACCGTGCGGAGGAAGGCGATCAGGAGCCGGACCTCGGGCCGGCCGTAGAGCCCGGCATTGCCCGAGAAGGTCCACGGGATGCCACGCATATTGAGCGCCCGCAGGAACGCGTCGGCGTCGTTATTGGCCCGCACGAGAATGGCGAAGTCCCCGTAGGCCCGGCCCTGCGCGCAGTCCTCCGCGATCATCGCGGCCACCCGGTCGGACTCGCTCGACACCGTGTCGAAGGCGAGGTGCTCCGGGATGCGGTCCGCCGGGTCGTCCGCACCGACGCGCGTGAGCCGCTTGCTGATGCCGTATTTGACCTCGAGCCGGTCCGGATTGTTGTACTGGATCAAGCGGTAGGCCGAGTCGAGCACCGCCTGCGGGCATCGGTAGTTCTCCGTCAGCACGATGTCGCGGGCGCCCGCGTATTGCTCCTTGAACGCCATCACGTTGGACAGGGCCGCGCCCCGCCACTTGTAGATCGACTGGTCGTCGTCGGCCACCACCGTGAGGTTGCCGTGCGTCGCGGCGAGGAGCTGGACGAGCTGGTTCTGGGCGAAGTTCGTGTCCTGGAACTCGTCCACGAGGATGTGCTTGAACCGCTCCTGGTAGCGGCGGAGGACGTGGGGGCGGGACCGGAAGAGCCGGAGCGCCTCGACGATCTGATCGCCGAAGTCCACCTGCCCGAGCCGGACCATCAGCGCCTGGTACTGCGCATAGGTGCGCGCCAGGTCGAGCTGCTCCTCGGCCTCGAGGCGCGTCTCGGCGTCTGCGGCCGCCGCGAGCAGCGCTTCCGCGTGGGCGAGGTACTCCTCCGGTCCGACGTCCTCGTCCTTGAGGCGGCTGATGTGGCTGATGATGGCCTGCAGGTGACGGGTCGGGTCGCCGAGCGGCCGGTAGTGACCGAGCGGCAGCTCGAAGAGGTGGGCGCGCAGGAAGATGACCTGCTCGGCGCGCGTGAGCACGCGAAACTCCGGCGTGAGGCCGAGCTCGAGGGCGTTCTCGCGGATCAGGTGGTCCCCGAAGGCGTGGAAGGTCGAGATCTGCACATCGGCGTAGCCGTAGGGGACGAGCGTGTCGACCCGCTCCTCCATCTCGATGGCCGCCTTGTCCGTGAACGTCAGCGCGAGGATCTCGGACGGACGCGCGCGCCGGGTGGCGATCAGGTGGGCGATCCGGCGCGTGATGACGGTGGTCTTGCCCGTCCCCGCGCCCGCGATGATGAGCAGCGGCCCGGCCTCGTGCGTGACGGCCGCCGCCTGCGCCGAGTTGAGGCCGTCGAGGATCCGATCGGCTCCCCGCGCGGCCTCCGTCATCGGCCCGACCTCAGCGGCGGATCTCCGTGCTGTCGGTGGCCATCAGCTCTTCCAGCTCGGGGCGGGTCACGACGGGCACGTCCCCCAGATCGTGCACTTGAGGGCGGCGAGCGCGCTGGCGGCATCCACCGCCTCCTGCGCCGGGCGTCCGTCGAGCGTGGCCCACAGGAACCCCGCGGCATACGCGTCGCCGGCCCCCAGGCGGTCGACGACCGTGACGTCGTAGAGCTTGGACGGCCGCACCGTGACCTCGCCGGCCCGGACGGCGGAGCCCGCCTCGCCGAGCGTCAGCGCGGTCGTCGCGCGCGGCGCCAGCGCGCGGAGCGCGCCGAGCGTCTCCTCGGGCGAGCCCGCCAGGTCGAAGACGGTCGCCGCGTCGTCGGCCCCGATGAAGAGGTAGTGGAGCCGTGGGAATATCTCCAGGAGAAAGGCCCGTGCCTCCTGCGCGCTCCACAAGCGCGAGCGATAGTTGACGTCGAGCGAGATCGTCACCCCGGCGCCCTCGGCCTCGTCGCACGCCCGGCGGAGCACGTCCCGCAAGCTCGGTCCGAGGGCCGCGGTGATCCCGGAGAGGTGGACCATGCGCGCGCGGCGGACGAGGCCCCAGTCGACCTCTTCGGGCACGAGCCGGCTCAGCGCGGAGTCCCGGCGATCGTAGAGCACGCGCACCGGGCGCGGCGCGGCGCCGTATTCGAGAAAGTAGAGCCCCAAGCGGCTCCCCGGACGCCGGAGCACGCCGGAGCAGTCCACGCCGTGGCCGGTCATTTCCGCACCGTCCGATCGCCCCAGGCGTGCTCGGCCGGCACGGCCGAGATGAGCGCCGTGCGCAGACCGAGGCGCGCGCACGCCGCCGCCACGTTCGCCTCCGCCCCGCCGATCTGCACGTCGAGCGACGTGGCCTGCTCGAGGCGCTGGGGCGACGGTGGCGCCAGGCGCAGCATCACCTCGCCGAGGGCCACGAGATCGTGGCCGATCGCCGCGCTCACGATCCCGCGCCGAGCCGGAGGGTGAAGTTCGTGCCGAGCATCAGCGGGGACTCGACCGACTCCAGGTGCCGGTCGGCCGCGAACGCCAAGCGCGCCGGCTGGGCCGGTCGCGCCCAGGACGAGAATCCCGTGAGGTCCAATCGCGCCGTCAGCCGACCCGTGGCCCCCTCCCGGGCGGCATGGAAGCGGGCGGTCGCCAGCTCGGCGCGGTACCCGTCGGACGAGACATCGTCGGGCCCTTCATTGGCCGGCCGCGCGCGCCGCACCACCGTGATCCGGTACGCGCCGTCCGGGTCCCGGTCGAGCTTGTCCGCGGCGAAGTTGAGCTCGGCCGAGAAGACGTCGTCCACATGCTGACCCGGCGCCAGCCTCACGACGTCGTCCGCCTGGCGGCGGCGCCCGAGGAACAAGGTATAGCTCACCGAGTGGTACTCGACGAGGCCGCGCTGATAGTCATAGGTCAGCGAGGTGCGGTTCTCCCGCCCCCGGACAGTGTGGACGCTCAGGACCTCCGTGGGCTTGAAGCGCCCGTCCTGGATGATGCCCGCCCCTGTCGTCCGCGTCGACACCCCCGTCCCCTGCCCCGTCAAGGTGACCCGATAGCGACCGGCGGCATGGTCGATCTCCTCGGAGACCGTGCCCTTGATGGCGAAGGTCAGGAGATTGAACAGCACGCTCACATCGACCTCGTAGGGGCGATTGAGGGACCCCGTCACGTCGGCCGGCGCCGAGCGCGGGAGCACCAGAGACAGGAGAGACAGGGTCAGGAACCGGCGCCGGGGAAGTCTCACATCCATCGCACTTGATTCTACCCAATTCGGCAGCGGCCTTCCCGCCTTTGCCCTCCCTGGCCGCGAAACTCGTTTACTCCTCCCGGCCCGGCCGCTATAGTTGGGGCGTCCGTCGCCCGGCGGGGGCGGACGACCCTCCATGCTCCGGGAATCACTCGATGCGGCGCGCGATGTCCGGGCGGTGGTCCTCGTCGTGGACGATGACGAGGGGCTCCGCGAGTCGTGCCGGCTGATCCTCGAGGAGGAGTTCGACGTCCTCGACGCCGCCGACGCCGCCCAGGGCCTCGAGACGCTGCGCCGCCACGAGGTCGACGTGGTGCTCCTGGATGTCCGCCTCCCGGGCATGGACGGCCTCGAGGCGCTGCAGCACATCAAGGCGCTCGACGAACATGTCGAGGTCATCCTCGTCACCGCGGTGCGAACGGTGCGCACGGCGGTGACCGCCATGAAGCTCGGGGCCTTCGACTACCTCACCAAGCCCTTCGAGGAAGAGGAGGTGCTCGCCCTGGTCCGGCGGGCCCTCGACCGCCGCGCCCTGCAGCGCGAGGTGACCTTTCTCAGATCGGAGCTGGCCCGGCGGGAGAACGGGGGCGACATCGTCGGTCAGGCTCCCGAGATGCGGCGGCTCTTCCAGCTCATCGCCCAGGTAGCGCGCACGAACGCGACGGTCCTCATCACGGGCGAGAGCGGCACGGGCAAGGAGCTGGTCGCCCGTGCCATCCACCGCCAGGGGCCCCGGTGGGAGCGGCCGTTCGTGCCCGTCAACCCGGCCGCCATCTCGGAGACTTTGATCGAGTCGGAGCTGTTCGGTCACGAGCGCGGCGCCTTCACCGGCGCGTTTCAGAAAAAGCTCGGGCGGTTCGAGCTCGCTCAGGGCGGGACGCTGTTCCTCGATGAGATCGGTACCCTCAAGGCGGAACTGCAGGCCAAGCTCCTGCGCGTGCTTCAGGAGCGCGAGATCGAGCGCGTGGGCGGCACCCGGCGGATCGGTCTGGACGTGCGGATCATCGCCGCCACCAACGCCGACCTGAAGCGCGCGGTGGCGACCCAGACCTTCCGTGAGGACCTGTACTACCGGTTGAACGTCGTGCCGATTGCCGTCCCTCCGCTCCGCAGCCGGCGCGAGGACGTCGCCCTCTTGGTAGGACCATTTCATCGCCAAGTACAACCGGCAGTTCGGGAAGCGCATCAGCGGGGTGTCGGCCGAGGCCCTTGCCGCGCTCACGGACTATGACTGGCCCGGCAATGTGCGCGAGCTCCAGAACATCATCGAGCGCTCCGTGGCGCTCGTGGAGAATCCCCTCATCCAGATCGGGGACCTGCCGGTGGAGATCACGCTCGGCGACCGCCAGCTCCGGCAGGGGAGACGCCGCAGCACCCCTCGGCACCGCGCTCGACCAATTCGAGCGCAACCTGATCCTGCGCGTGCTCGAGCGGGTCAAGTGGAACCAGAGCAAGGCCGCCGCGGTGCTGGGACTTCATCGCAATACCCTGCTCCGCAAGATCGCCAAGTGGGGACTGTCGCCCCCGAACCCGGACTGATGCACCACGGCTGGGGCAGTGCACCAGCTGTGGTGCACTGCCCGTCGGTCCCGCCAAATAATGGGCCAGAGAAAACAAGAACTTAGTCAACTGCCTCGGCGATTTGGTGCTGGCGTGCAAATTGCTCTATGCTGCGGCTCGAACGGTCCTCGGAGGGAGGACCCCGGTCTCTCAACGCCCGCGCGAGGAGGATGAGCGATGACAAAGCTGATGGCGGTTCTCGTGGTGCTCGGGATGTTCCTGCTGGTGGCTCCGGTGATCGAGTACGGCACGGTGGAATCCACGAACATCTTCACCGCGATCGGCAACGCCGAAGGTGGCGCCGGCGGTGAGTAGGCCCTATTGACCGCTTTGCAGATAGGCTGGCAGCCAGCCGGCTTCGCGGTGCGAGCAAAGGGGTCGTGGCTGACCCCTTTGCTGCTGCTCGCCTGCGTCCTTGCCCTGACGCCCTTCGCACGCGCCAAAGACAAGGAGCCGGATCCCGCCGCCGCTCCGGCGGGCAGCTATCGCCGGCCGCTCGGCAACGATCCGCGCACCTTGGATCCCGCCCGGATCAGCGACATCTACGGCCTCTCGGTGACGCATCAGATCTTCGATGGGCTCGTGCGCTTCGACCACACCCTCACCATCAGCCCGGCCCTGGCCCAGTACTGGCGCTCATCGCGGGATGGCCTCACGTGGACCTTCACGCTCCGGAAGGGCGTCAAGTTCCATCACGGCCGTGAGGTGACCGCCGACGATGTCGTCTTTTCGCTCACACGGATTCTGGACCCCAAAACCCAGTCCGGCGCGGCAGACCTCTTCACGAGCATCAAGGGTGCGCAGGACTTCGTCCGGGGACGTGCCCGCGCCGTTTCGGGCCTCTCGGCGCCTGACCGCTACACCGTCCAGGTCGTGCTGAACGAGGCCCTGACGCCCTTCGTGTCCGTGCTCGCGGTGGGCCACGCGAAGATTGTGCCCAGGGATATCGTGGAGCAGCAGGCCGAGGCATTCGGGGCCAATCCGGTCGGCACCGGACCGTTCAAGTTCGTTCGCTGGGAGCCGGGAAAAGAGATCGTTCTGGCCGCAAACACGGACTCCTTTGACGGCGCACCCCGGCTGGCGCGGCTCGTCTATCGCATCTTCCCTGGCGAGGCGATCGGCCAGATCTGCCAGGAGTTCGAGCAGGGCAATCTCGAAGAGAGCTCCGTGCCCTCGATGTGCCGGAACAAGATCAGCGATCCCCGCTACCAGTACGTTCGGCGGCCGACCTTCAGCGTCCGCTTCTACGGCCTGAACACGCGAGTGAAGCCGCTCAGCGACGTGCGCGTTCGCCAGGCGATCGCGCACGCCCTCGACCGCGAGACGATGATCCAGGAAATCTTCCTCGGCCAGCATCAGCCGGCGCGGGGCATCCTGCCCGCCGGCATGCCCGGCTACAACCCGCAGCTCAGGACGCCGGGGTACGACCCGACACGCGCTCGTGCGCTGCTGAAGGAAGCGGGCTTCCCCGAGGGACGCGGGCTGCCCACCATCGAGATCTGGTCGGCGGCCCGGAGCGAACGGATCGAGAAGGAGATGCTTGGCGTCAAGCGCCAGCTCACCGCCGTCGGGATTCCCGCCGAGGTGCAGTACGAGACCAACTGGCCGGCCTTCTCGCAGCGCCTCACCGAGGACCGCTTCTCCATGTTCGTGTATGCCTGGCACGCGGACGTGCCGGATCCGGACAACTTCCTGTTCAAGCTCTTTCACTCCCAGAGCCTGCGCAACCTGACCCGCTACGCCAATCCCATCGTCGACGACCTGCTCTTTCAGGCCCGCCGCGAGCGGGACGCCGTGCGCCGGACCGAGATCTATCGGCGCGCCGAGCAAATCATCGTGGACGAGGTCCCGGTCGTGCCGGTGTGGCACTACACGTACGAGCGGCTGTTCCAGTCCTATGTGCGGAACGTGGAAGTGAATGGGCTGGGAGATGCGTACTTGCCTCTGCGCAAGGTGTGGCTCGAGGCCCCGCGGCGATGATGGGGTGGCGCGGAGGCTTCACGCTGGAGATCCGATCGCTCCAGACCAAGTTCCTGATCGGCACGCTGCTCGTGCTCGTGCTCATCATGACGGGCTTCATCACCGTGGTCGAGCAGCGCCAGCGCAGCGCCACCGTGGACGAGGTCCAGCGCCGCGGTGAAGTGCTCGCCCGGAGCCTGGCGGCGACCTCCACCGGCGCGCTGCTCCTGTACAACTTCACCGCCCTCGAGCAGAACGTCAACCAGGTCGCCGGTCGAATCCGACGTCGTCTACGCGATGATCCTCGATGGGGACGGCAAGGTCGTCGCCCACAGCCGACGACCCGAGCTGGTGGGCTCGGTCCTCGAAGGGCCGGTGCACGAGCGCGCGGCCGGGACCAGCCAGCTCCTCGTGCAGGAAGCGGCGCAGCGGAAGACCGGAGAGCCGATCTACGACATCGCGATGCCGGTGCACGTCGAGGGGCAGAAATGGGGTGTCGCCCGCATCGGCCTGTCCCAGCGGCGCATGGACGCTCAGATTCGCCGGACTCGCTGGGAGCTCGCCGCGCTGTCCGTCGTGACCCTCGTGGTCGGCGGTCTGGGGGCCGCGTTCGTCGCGCGGCGCATCGCGCGTCCCGTCCGGCAGCTCGCGGCAGGCGCCGAGGCGATCTCCCGGGGCGAGCTCGACCAGCAGATCGCGCCCGCCGGGCAGGACGAGATCGGCCAGCTTGCCCTTACCTTCAACCACATGGCGGCTCAGCTTCGCCACCATCAGACCGAGATCGACGCCGCCCACGCGGAGCTTCGCCATCGGTTCGAGCAATTGGCCGAGCACAAGAACTACACGGACAGCATCCTGGGCTCCGTCAGCAGCGGCATCATCACGCTCGATCTCGATGGCCGGGTGGCCACGATGAATCCCGCCGCGGAAATGCTCTCCGGGGCTCTTCGCGCTCGACGTGACGGGACGGTACTGCCAGGAGGTCTTCGCCCACAGTCCGGAGCTGAGCGAGCGCCTCATGGACACGCTCGAGCAGCAGAGCGGAACCGCCTACATGTCGCTCACGCTCCAGCGCCCGAACGGCCGCACGCTGCCCATCGAGATGAGCACGGCACCGCTGCGCGGCCGCGAAGGCAAGGATCTCGGCGTGGTCGGGGTCTTCCGCGACGTCACCGTGCTCCGCGATCTCGAAGAGCAGCTCCGGCGCTCCGACCGGCTGGCCGCGCTGGGCACCCTCGCCGCCGGGCTCGCGCACGAGATCAAGAACCCGCTCACGTCACTCCGGACGTTCACGAGATTCATGCCGCGCAAGTTCGAAGATCCGCGCTTCCGCGAGCGCTTCCAGCGTGTGGTTCCGCATGAGCTCGAGCGCATCAACGCCATCGTCGAGCAGCTTCTCGAGCTGGCCCGCCCGGCGCGCCTCGTCTTTCAAGCGGTTCGGCTTCCCGAGCTGCTCGACCGCACGCTCGACCTCTACGCCGACCAGGTCGAGGGCAAGAGCATCGATGTCCGGCGCGAGTACGCTCGCGACTGCCCGCCCATCCAGGCCGATCCGGAATACCTCTATCAGGCCCTCGTGAACCTGGTCGCCAATGCCCTCGAGGCGATGTCACCGGGTGGGCGCCTCACGGTCCGCGTTGGCTGGAGTCACGGGGCCAGCGGCTCCCGGCCATCACGGCCCACCAGCTCCGGCCTCCACGTCAAGGTCGAGATCGAGGATACGGGCAAAGGGATATCCTCGTCCGAGGCCGACAAAGTCTTCAACCCCTTCTTCACAACCAAGGCCTCAGGAACAGGCCTTGGCCTGGCTCTCACCCACAAGATCGTCGAAGACCATCGCGGCAGCATCACCTTTCGCAGCGTGCCGGGCACCGGGACCACCTTCCGGGTCATCCTCCCGGTCGCCCTCGCCGCCGACGACCCGCCCACGGGTAGTGTCGATGTGTCAGCCGTCAACCCGCACTCCATGCCGTTAAAAACCAGTGGCGTGCGATGAACATCTCACGGCCTCCCATTCTTCACTAGGAGGACAATCATCACACCTGACGCAGTAGCCTTTGGCAACATTGAGCCGCCAGTTGAGTTGGCGGGACGACCCACGACAGTCAGAAGCAGCTAGCCGAGCACCCTACTGTCCTCTTACTCACCTTGGGCCAGATTTCAGGATATCCCACACTCTTGCTAAGTTGGCCGCTCTGCCTGTTCCAAGGGTCGAGGGAAGACAAGCGCTGAAGGGAGTTGCATTGAGGACGACACATTCTCGCCGAGTTGCCATCACTGGGCTGGGCGTGGTCTCCCTATAGGAATCGGCAAGGAAGCCTTTTGGCAGAGCCTAATTTCCGGCCGATCCGGAGTTGACTATGTTCATGCCTTCGATCCGTCCCCCTACCCGTGCCACGTCGCGGCTGAGGTTACGGACTTCCATCCCGCTGACTTCATGGCAGCGCGAAAGCGAGGGTCATGGGCCGCTTCTCCCAGTTAGCCGTGGCCGCGACCCGCCTCGCGTTGGACGACGCTCTGTCTGAGCATTACTAGAGTCTCTCCCCGCAGATTGCCATCTGTTACGGCACCTCAGTGCGGCGGCGGCGACGTCGCTGCGTCGGCATTCGAAGCCCTTCAAAACATGGCGTCGAAGGAATAAGCCCTTGGTCAGCCCTTGAATATCCCGCCCATGCTGCGACGAGCTACCTCGCAATTGAATTCGGGATCTCAGGTCCAGCCATCTCCATCTCATCAAATTGTTGCACCGGCATCGACGCCATCTACTCTGGCTATTCCGCGATCGCCAACGGCAACGCCACGACGGCCATCGTCGGGGCCTCCGACGCCCCGATCTTCCCTTGTCCTTCGGATCGCTCTGTGCTCTCGGTGCCCTAACACGACGAAACAATGAACCAACCAAAGCGTCCAGACCCTATGACGCCCTGAGAGACGGTATCGTCATCGCCGAAGGATCGGCAACACTCGTCCTGAGGATCTTGAAGTCGCTCAAGACAGGGGGCAACACTTTATGCCGAGATCCTTGGCCATGGAGCCGCGAGCGAAGCCATAGGGATGCGAAAGGGCGATCCTTCCGGCCATGTCACTGGCCAACGCCATCGCGATGGCGATCAGAAACGCGCACCTTCGTCCTTCGGATATTGACCACGTGAATGCGCATGGCGAGTTCCCTTCCTGACTATGACATTTGCGATTCCAACGCTTTCAAAGCCGCCCTTGGCCCCCATGCTTATCGGATACCGATCACCTCAATCAAGTCTATGATTGGCCAACCCGTCTCCGCAGCGGGAGCGCTCCAAACGGTCGCCGCTTCGCTGTCCATCCAGACACAAATGGCACCTCCTACGATCAATCAGGAAGTGCCCGATCCTCAGTGCGATCTCGACTACGTTCCGAACGTCTCCAGAGTGGCCAGAATCAAACACGTGCTCATAAATGGTCACAGCTTCGGCGGCAGCGTCGCCGCCCTAGTGGTGGGCCGGCTCACTCCTTAACGTCACCCCAGTGAGCACGAACATCGAGGCTCTTGGTACCGCACTTCTCTCCCTCACCCTCATCGCGCTTGCCTCCTTCGTAGTCCTCCACAACCGGCATGCGTCAGTCAACCGACGTTTCGCCCTATCTGCAATCGCAATTGCGGCCTGACATTCAGCATTTCGTCCGGCCCTCTCCGCCCACGACCCAAGATCTACAGCGTCATCCTCGGGAGGCTAGGATCTCGCCTTCGCTAGCGCGATTCCCTTTACGCCTGCTCCGATTGTTCACCTCTTTCAGGAGTACGGACGACCGGCCCTCGTTTACTCTCCCCTGCTATCCGGTCTCTTCTTGCGCCGCTTTCATGCTCTTTCTCCCTCTCACCTTGATCGTTGCCGGCGCAACTCCCCGGCCCAATCAAGGCTAACTTCGTCTATGGCCCTCTTCATCGCTTTTTTGGCCTCTATTTCCTCCTAAGCTTCGTCCTTGCACTCTACACACTTTGGAAGACGACTAGAGCGGCCTCCGGCCTCCGTAAACTACCAACTACGCTACCTCCTACTAGGAATCCTCCTCGGCGGCTCCGGCGCTATTACGACGAATCTCCTCATTCCTCTCTTTGCCGGCACCTCCCGTTACAGTGCCCTCGGGCCCTACTTCTCACTTCTGGTCGTCTCGTTCTCCGCGCACGCCATCATCCGCTATCGCTTGATGGACATTCGCGTCGTGTTCAGAAAGGGTGTCGTCTACGTCTGCGCCATCGCCGCTGGTGCCTCCGTCTTCATAGTCTTCGTAGAATTACTGAAGCGCGTCACCGGCTACGAAAAAGACAGCATTCCACTTCCTCAAGCAGTTTTCGTTGCCGTCATCCTCGCCATCTCTTTCCAACCCCTCAAAGCGTGGCTTCAGCGCTCCCTCAATCGCTACGTGTACCGAGAAACGTACGACTACCAACGAACCATCCGCGACGCTAGCCGCCGCTTAAGCACGATCCTCGACCTGGATCCTCTCCTCGACTACCTTACACACGTCGTAGAGGAGACCTTCAAACCGAAAGCGTTGTCGCCTACTTGCAAGCTCCTGACAGCAATGTCTTCGCACCTAAGGTGCCGCGGTCTGCCGATGCCTGGCACCGCGATCTATCGTCACTCGCCTTATCGGCCACTTCGCCCTTAGTCCTTCTCCTCCAGCGCCAACCACGGATCCTCGTGCGCGAGGAAACCATTCGCCACCAGACGAGCGACCTCCTGACCGCCGCCGGCCGCAGCTTGACGCTCTCGGAGGTGACCTTGCACTACCCCTCACTGACGCCCAAGCTCTAATCGGTTTCATCGTCATCGGCCGCAAACGTTCCGGAGACCCCTTCTTTGCCGAAGACATCGATCTCCTCGACACACTGATAGCCCAGGCATCAGTTGCGATGAAGAATGCTCAGCTCTACCACCATGTCGTACTGATGAACGAGTACGTTGACAACATTCTCTCGACCATGGACAGCGGCGTTATCGCCGTGGATGCGAAAGGCACGATAACCTCTTCAATCCGGCCGCGGAGCATCTCGTGGGACTCCGCGCCAGAGACATTCGCGGCGCACTCTTACGACTCGCTCCCGACCGCTCTTGCATCACCCTCCGCGATACGCTCCACCCTTCCATTCCCCGCTCTCAGCTTGAACCTCGATACCCGGCGGCGACAGCCTCACCATGCCGCTAGTATGTTCAACAGCCACACTCAAGCACCGCGACGGATCCGCGCACGGCGCCCTAATAGTATTCAGCAATCTCACTCGCCTAAAAGACCTTCGAGCGTGCAAAAGCGACGCTCGACCGTCTCGCCTCCTTCGGCGCTTTAGCCTCAGGCGTGGCTCATGAGATCAAGAACCCCCTTGTGGCGATAAGGACATTCGCGGAACTCTTACCGAGAGGTTACGCACGACGAAGCAGTTTCGACACGACTTCTCAAAGGTCTGTCATTCGAGATCGCGAGAATCGATGACCTCGTCGGGCGTCTTCGCGGGCTCGCCGCCACGACGCCTCCTCGAACCGGCCGAGTAGATATCCGAGAACCAATCTCGAGAAACCGCTTGCCCTCCTGCGAGCCCAACTGGAACAAAGCCAGACGACCGCAGACTGCGCCTTTCGATCATCCGTCACCGTTTGTAACCGTCGACGAAGCCCAACTCAAACAACTGTTCCTGAATCTGCTCCTGAACTCGCTCGAGGCCAATGGGTCATCGGCGGAGCGATCCATGTCCAAGTAACTGAAAGGGCTTCGCACGGCTCATCGTGGGTAGTGGTTAGAGTCTCGGATACCGGTCCAGGCATCCCGGAGTCTGTAAGAACCCACATCTTCGACCCATTCTTTACCACCAAGCCACACGGCTCCGGGCTCGGCCTCGCGATTTGTCGTGGCATCATGGATGCGCATCACGGGACCATAAGAGCAGACGTCGATTCCAATTCAGGTCACGGCACCAGCATTTCTGTCGAGTTCCCGTCCGCAGATAACACCGCTAGCTTACTCACTCAAGACACGCTTCTACATTGAAGCCGCCTCCATCCGCAATGCTTATGGTCCAGTCAGATATTCTCATGTCGTCAATCGCAGGACATTCCTCGGGTCCTCGGCAGAATGTATCGAGACCGGTCATGTCTCATGACGATACTGCTGAGAGGCGACGCATGAACGGACCTCGTACTGGCTGAACTCGCATCGGTTGTCACTGCCAGCGTCGGTGCGAGTGTATGGATTAAAAGTCGTCAGAACCTCAATGGGCACTCACTTTTCCTGTTTGCTGTGCACCGTAGCTCTATGGACAGCGTCGAATGGCCTTGTCCATTCCTTCGGTGCTACATCGCTTGGCCCATTATGGGGTCGTTTGGCCTTCTTCTTTGCGTCACTGATACCAGTGTCATTCTTCTCGTTTGTCAGGGTCTTTCCTTCTTCCAGGAACCTAGTACGCCACGTTGTTAGATATCTTCAGAATTTCTGGATCTGGAGTGGAGTACTCTTCTCTCTCTTGTCTTTGACCCCTCTGATCCTAGTTAGCACTGACAGCATCAATAATGCCGCTGGCTGTCCACGTACGGACCTCTTCACCTACCGTTTGGGGTGTATTTCGTCACTACTCTCCTATCGGCGTTGTATCTATTGAACCAGAAACGCAGGAGACTCACGGGAACCGATCGAGCTCATGCCAAATATCTCATGATCGCGGTATTCTCGTCGGCTATGGGAGCAACGGCGACCAATCTCATACTTCCTCTAGTCGTTGGCACCTCGCGATACGGTGAGTATGGCCCAATCTTCACTCTGCTGTTAGTAGGACTGCTCGGGCATGCCATCACTGCGACACCGACTCATGAACATCAGGTTTGTGATACGACGTGGAGTCGTCTACCTCTACGGCATGTATCGCATCGGGACTAGCTTTCTCGGGCTTCTACTGTTTCTGGCATTCGTGCTTTCCGGGGAGCACTATGTCTCAGTCGCTACGATATTCATCGCATTGATCGTTGCCGTATTGTTTCATCCACTCAAGGAAAGGATTCAGCGTCCAATGTGAGCGATATCTTTATCGTGAGCCTTACGACTATCAACAGATTGTTCGCGACACGAGTCGTCTACTCGGAGGCACTATAGAACTGGATGAGCTCGCTGGGTCACTTTGGTCGCTGCCGGTCTACAGAGCTCTAAAGTCAGGATGGGATAGCGGTCTACCTTCTCGGTGAAGCTGAAGACGAAGTCGGCTTCGTCGTAGCATGGTGTTCACGTCCTCAGGACTTCCCGAGTCACGCATCTCTTAGCCCACATGCAGATCGCCACGATGGCAGAGATCCATTCTCCTATCTTTCGCGATGACTCGTTAAACTCACTGCCTCCAGAACAGAGACACGAGTTGGTCTGCGCGCTCGATAGCCTAGGGTGCCCAGGTGATAGCGCCGCTAATCGAAGGGGCGAGGTCATTGGTCTCCTAGCTCTAGGTCCAAAACCATTCGATAACCCATACTTCAGTGATGATGCTGATCTGCTTGCGACGCTCGCGAATCAGTCGTCTGTCGCGATCCGGAACGCGCAGACTCACCAGCGCGTGGTGCAGCTCAATGAAGAGCTTCAAACGATCTTGAGCACGATAGAGAGCGGAGTCGTGGCCGTCGGAGCCAAGGCCAGGATCACGCTCTTCAACCGCACGGCCGAGCGGCTGATTGGCATGACGGCCATCTCGGCGAAAGGCCAGCGGGTGGAGGATCTCCCGCCGGCCCTCGCCAGGTGCCTCGGGGAACGCTTGCCGATGGCGAGCCTCGCTCCCAGGTCGAGTTCTCGCTGCCCGATGCGGCCGGCCAACTCGTCCCCCTCGTGTGCTCGACCTCGGCCCTGGTCACTCGGTCCGGCCAGCTTGTCGGCGCGGTGGCCGCCGTCAACGATATCTCGCACTTGAAGGAACTGGAACACGAGAAGCGACGGGCGGAGCGCTTGGCCTCGATCGAGGCCATCGCCGCGGGCCTCGTCCATGAGATCCGCAATCCCTTGGTTGCCGTGAAGACCTTCTCTCAGCTCCTCCCCACGAAGTACCACGACCCGGACTTCCGCGAAACGTCCTCCCGCACCGCGGGCCGGGAGATCCGACGCATCGACAACCTGCTGACGCGCTTCCGCACGCTGGTCTCCGCGTCTTCACAACCGATAGAGTCCGTGGATGTCACCGACCCCATCCGCCACACCTCGACTTTCTCCGGCCCCAGTTCGACGAGCGTCAGATCCGGGTCCGGCAAGTATGGGACGGCGCACCCCGGTCCATCCTCGGCAACACAGCTCAGTTGGAACAGCTTTTTCTCAACCTGTGCTTAAATGCCATGGAAGCGATGGGAGCCGGCGGCGAGCTCACCCTGCGCGTAGCCGACCTCACCGAGGGCGGGGGTACGACTTTGCTCGTGGAAGTGTCCGACACCGGCACAGGCATCCCCGAGGAGCTCTTGGCCAAGATCTTCGACCCATTCGTCTCGACCAAGGCGCGCGGCAGCGGTCTTGGCCTTGCGATCTGCCGAGGGGTCGCCGACGCTCACCGCGCCAGTCTCCGCGCTCGGAACAATAGCGAGCGGTCCGGAAGCACCTTCACGATAGAGTTCCCCGTGCCGGTCGCCGCCCCTTCTCCCTCGACAGCGACGTGAAAACAGTACTCTTGGTTTCACCCGACGAATCACTCCGCTCGCGCCTCCTCCGCGCCTTGGGCGATCGCTCGGTGTTTACCGCTTCAACCGACGACGAGGCCTTGAAGACCATCCGAGTCACCGAGGTCGAGGTGGTCGTGAAGGAGGCGAGCCCGCCGATCCGGGAGGTGCCAACCTTCATCGGACGCCTGCGAAGCATCTGCCCGAACGCGGTGGTGATCAACGTCATGCCGGCCGCCGAGACCTCGCCCGACTACGAGTCGGCGGCCGATGCCGCAGATTTCGTCCTCCTGCAGCCGTTCACCGCGCGGCACCTACAAGATGTGCTTCGGCAAGCGGAAGACAAGCTCCGCCTTCTGCAGGAGGTGGCCGCGTTCCGCTCCATCCGGCCTCCCGGGTCGCTGCCGAGGGCAACGGCGACAGCCTCCTCGGAATCGAGGTCTCTTCGCATGCCTTGACCCAGATGGCCAAGGAGTTCGCCAAGGCGCTCGCCGCCGGCTTCGACCTGCCCCGCGTGCTGGACTTGTTCCTGGACGCGGTGGCGGAGATGGCGCGTCCGAGTCGGAGCGCGCTCCTCCTCGCCGACCAGGCGGGCCACCAGTACCGCGTCGGCGCCTATCGCGGCCTCACCCCGCACGTCGCGAAAGCCCTGACGCTGCCCGCGGACAGCGGTCTCCCGCTCTGGCTCACCGTCGAAGGGCGCCTCATGCAGATCGACGAGGCGCATGCCCGGCCCGGAGACACCGCCGCCCGGGAGATCGTGCGCGAGATGGCGGTGCTGCAAGCGGTCGTCGCGATCCCGCTGATCTCCCACGGGGAGCTGGTCGCGATTCTCACGCTCGGCCAGCGAATCACGGGGGCGCGTATAGCCGCGGCGAGACCGAGATCCTGTTCAATCTCGGCACGCACCTCGCCACGGCGATCCGCGACATCCGCGTGCATCACCTGCTCCAGTACCAGAAGGAATTCAACGAGCGGATCCTCGCCCGCATGTCGAACGGCGTGATCACCATCGGCCCCGACGAGAACGTGGTGATCATGAACCGCCGGGCGGAGGAGATCCTCGGCATGTCGGCCGGCGACGCGCTCGGAAAGCGACCTGCGCGTCCTGCCGTCGCCCCTGGGCGATTTGCTGTTCGAGACGCTGACCCGCGGACGTCTCGTGACGCGCGCCGAGGTGCAGCTCGCGCTGCGCAACCTGCCACTCGAAGTGTCCGCTTATCCCGTGATGGGCGACGGCACCGAGCCCCTCGGGGCCGGTGCTCGTGTTCGAAGACCTGACGTCTCGGCGCCAGCTCGCGATGGAGAAGCGATCGGCCGAACAGCTCCAGCTCCTCACCCGGGTGGTCGCCCGCATCGCCGACGAGATCAAGAATCCGCTCGTCTCCATCAACGCGTTCATGGAGCTGATCGGCGAGCGGTACGACGACCCGAGCTTCCGGCAGCAGTTCGCGTCGGTGGTGGGCCGCGATGTCCGCCGCCTGGTGCAGATCTTCGACAAGCTCGCCGCCCTGGTAAACGAGGGGGACTACAAGCGGGACGCGATGGACGTCCGCTCGGCGATCGAAGAGTGCTTGGTGGAGATGGGCGGCCAGGTCCTGCCCGCGGCCAACGGCGAAGCGCGCCTGCTCACCTTCGCGGACGAGTCCACACAGAAGCATGTCACCGCCACGCTCTCGCACGAGGGATCCTCCTTTCTAGCCACGGGAGACCGCAGCATGATGAAGAAGGCCATCGCGTACCTCGTCTGGTACTTGCTCCGAAAGACGCCGGGCGCGGAGGCCAAGATCGCCGTATCGATCTCGCGCCTGGACACGGAGGACCGCATCCGCATCACCGTCGCCTCGCGCACCGCCGAGGTCCGCGCAGAGGAGCTGCAAGCGATCTTCGATCCCATCCAGGTCGTCCAGGGGAACCTCATCGACGTGGGACCGTGCGTCAGCCAGCGCATCATCGAAGCCCAGGGCGGGCGACTCGACGCGAAACAAGGGCGCGGAGACGTGAGCTTCACGGCATCCCTCGCGGCGGCCAGGGCATGAGCGCGACCGATCGTGCCCGCGTGCTCGTGGTCGACGACGAGCTGGGACCGCGCGAATCCCTCCGCATGATCCTGAAGCCGCGTTATGACATCGCCACCGCCGACAGCGGCGAGGCCGCGCTGACGACGCTCACCACGTTTCACCCCGATCTCGTGTTCATGGACATCAAGATGCCGCAGATGGACGGCATCGAGCTGTTACAGCAGATCAAGCGCTCCGACCCCAGCATCGAGGTCGTGATGATCACGGCCTACGCCTCCTCGAGACGGTCAAGAACGCGCTGACCCACGGGGCGTTCGAGTACCTGATCAAGCCCTTCAGCCGCCACGACCTCGAGGATACGGCCCGTCGCGCGCTGGCGCGCCGGCAGACGGAGCTCGGCACACGCACCCAGCTCGCCATGCTGGTCGACGAGATGCGCTCGCTCACCGCCAAGAGCAGCGGGCTCGCAGAGGCCGCGCGCGGGGACCAGGCGGAACAGTCGCTCCGGGTCACCCAGCTTTCGATCCTGCGCGAGATCTCGCGGGGCATCCTCGGCCAGCTCGACCTCGCCCAGCTCACCAAGACGGTCACGGCGCAGCTCCGCGAGGCGCTTGGCTACGACGAGGTCGCGGTGCACCTGGGCGCCGCGATGCCCGAGGGCGTCTCCGCCACCACGTCGATCGTCTGCCCCATCGCCGACGATGCCGCCACGCTGGGCTACCTGGTCGCCGCCAACCGGGCCGGCGCGCGGCCCATCGACCCTCGCGAGCGCGAGCTGCTCGAGATGCTGTCCGAGTACCTCGCCGTCGCCATCCGCAACTCCCGCCTGTACGGCGAGGTGGCGGAGACCAAGCAGTCCCTCGAGCGGCTGATCAGCTCCGCGGGAGACGCCATCATCTCCTCGACGCCAGCGGCCGGATTCAGGGTGGAACCCCGCCGCAGGCCGCATCTTCGGCTCGATGACTCAGGACCCCATCGGCCGCCCGCTCACCGACCTCCTCCCCGAGGAGCCGTATCGGACGGCCCGCGCCTCACTGTCCCGCGAGCACCCGGTAAGCACCTTCGAGGTGACGAGCAAGCACGACGAGGAGCGCCCTCTGAACCTCGCCGTCACGCTGTCGTCGCTCACGGGTCGCGACGGGAACCTCGAGGGCATGCTCGCCATCGTGCGCGACACCACCGCCCAGCGGGAGCTCGAGGCGCAGATGCACCAATCCGAGAAGCTCACCGCGCTCGGACAGATGGCGGGCGGGATCGCGCACGACTTCAACAATCTGCTCCAGGCCATCCTCGGCTACGCCCAGCTCATGGGCAAGAACCCGGCCAACGTGGAAGTCGTGCGCCGCGGCCTCGACGTCATCGAAAAGGCGGCCACGGGCGGTGCGGAGACGGTTCGCCGCATCCAGAAGTTCGCGCGTCTGCGACCGGAGGAGACCTTCGTCGCGCTCGACCTCGACCAGGTCATCCACGATGCCCTCGCGATCACGCGCCCGCGCTGGGAAGAAAAGAAGATCCGCGCCGGCCTCCCCTCCACCTCGAGCTCGACCTCGGATCGGTACCCGTGGTAATGGGACGCCCGGCCGAGCTCAACGAGGTCTTCACCAACCTGATCCTGAACGCCATCGACGCGATGCCGCTGGGCGGGACACTGAGCATCCGCACCCGCGCGCAGGATGACCACAACGTCGTCTTCACGGTCACCGACACGGGCATCGGCATGACCGAGGACGTGCGCCGGCGCATCTTCGATCCCTTCTTCACCACCAAGGGTGAAGAAGGCACGGGCCTCGGCCTGCCGGTCTCCTATTCGATCGTGAAGCGGCACGGGGCGAGATGCGGGTCGAGAGCCGCCCGGGTGGGGGCACCACCTTCACCGTCGTCTTGCCGATGGGCACCGCCGCGACCCCGACGTCCCCGCCGAGGCCGAGGCCACCACCCGCCGCACGGGACGCATTCTCCTCGTCGACAATGATCCCCAGGTCATGAACATCCTCGGCGAGATGCTGGGTGACGCCGGCCATCACGTCGTGCCCGTGGGCAGCGGGGCCGAGGCCCTGCGCGTCTTCGTCCTCGGAGGCTTCGACCTCGTCATGACCAATATCGGGATGGCGGACATGAGCGGGTGGGACCTGGCCGAGCGGATCCGGGAACACGATCCCCAGGTGCCGCTGATCTTCATCACCGGCTGGGGATTGCAGGAACAGGATCAGGCGCGCTCCCGTGGCCTCGGAGTCTCCTCGCTGCTCTTCAAGCCCGTGCGGCCCGCCGAGCTGCACAACGCGGTGCAGAACGCGCTCGGGGCCGCCCGGGAGCCGCAAATGGGCCTACAGGCGCTCTATGATCGTGGCGATCCCCTGCCCGAAGCCGATGCACATGGTCTGAAGGCCGAACCGCTTCTTCGAGCGCTCGAGCTCGTGCAGCAGCGTGGTCATGAGCTTGGCGCCGGAGCAGCCGAGGGGGTGGCCGAGCGCGATCGCCCCGCCGCTCACGTTGACCCGCTCCATGTCGGGGTGCAGCTCCCGCCCCCAGGCCAGCACGACGGACGCAAACGCCTCGTTGATCTCGAACCGGTCGATCTGCTCGAGCTTCATCCCTGCCTTCTCGAGCACGCGCTGGGTGGCGGGAATGGGCCCGGTCAGCATGATCGTCGGATCCACGCCGGCGAGCGCCGTGGCGACGATGCGGGCCCGCGGCGTCAGGCCGAGGGCGTTGGCCCGCGCCTCCGACATGATCAGGAGTGCGGCCGCCCCATCGGAGATCTGTGATGAATTGGCGGCGGTCACCACGCCGTCGGGCTTGAAGGACGGCGCGAGCGCCGCCATCTTCTCGCGGTTCACGGGCACGCGCACGCCCTCGTCGGTGTCGAACACCCGGCCGTCCGCCAGCGTGAGAGGCGCGATCTCGCGCTTGAAGCGCCCCTCGGCGATCGCCCGCCCGGCCTTCTCGTGGCTTCCGGCGGAAAACTCGTCGAGCTCCTCCCGCTTGAGCCCCCACTGCTCGGCGATCATCTCCGCCGAAAGCCCCTGTGGAATGATGTTGTAGAGCGCTTGGAGCCGGGGCGAGAGCGGCCCGTCGCCGGGGCCCATTCCGTTCGAGCCCATGGGCACGCGCGTCATGTTCTCCACCCCGCCTGCGATGACGCACTCGTACTGCCCAGCCATCACGCCCATGGCGGCGAAGTTGGCCGCCTGCTGGCCCGACCCGCACATGCGATCGAGGGTGGTGCCGCAGACGTCGAGTGGGAACCCTGCGATCAGCGCGGCGTTGCGGGCGATATTGAACCCCTGCTCGCCCACTTGATCGACGCAGCCGATCACCACGTCCTCGATCTCCGAGGCATCGACCTTCACGCGCTCGACGAGCGCCCTGAGCGTGTCGGCGAGCAAGTCGTCCGGACGAACCCCGGCGAGCGCGCCGCCCTTCTTTCCCACGGCGGTTCGCACCGCCCCGACGATCACCGCGTGTGCCATCGTGTCACCTCCGTGTGGATGCTGGATCCGAGCCGTGGCCCTTGACCCGCTCGGCGAGCTTGCAGAACGCGCAGAGCGTCCCCGTCGTGACCTGGCCGCAGGACGTGCACTCCAGAAGCTCGACGTGCTCCACGCGCTCGAACGCCGGGCGCGCCTTTCGAGAAAGCCGAAGAGGAAGTTGTGCTTGGAGCCCGGAGATGTTTCCTCGAGCCGGTTCAGAAGCTCCTTGTGGCCGATCGACGTCGCGCCCTTGGCGAACGGGCACTCCTCGACGATGTAGTCGATCCCGCGCAGGAACGCATAGCCGGCCGTCTCGAGCTCGGACAACCGGTACAGCGGCTTCACACGGCGCACGAGCTTGGGATGGGTCGACGCCAGCGCGGGCGACTGGCGCGGCAGGGCATCGGTTTGCCAGGTCAGCACCGAACCGAAGAGCGTGGCCGCCTCGTCGTCGAGGTTGTGCCCGGTGGCCACGACCGGATACCCGTGATCGAGCGCGGCCTTGTTCATCAGGTAGCGCTTTGACAAGCCGCAGGCCGAGCACGTCGGGCGCCGGGTCACCTTCTGGACCTCGGGAATGCCTGCGCCCACGGCGTCCGCCACCCGCTCGATGTGCAGCGTCTGACCCCGCGCGGCCGCGAACGCCTCGCACTTGGCCTTCGACTCGACGGAGTACTCGAAGATCCCGAGATCGAGATAGAGGCCGGCGGTCCGATACCCTCCTCGAGGAGCACGTCCCAGAGCGCGAGGGAGTCCTTGCCCCCGACACCGCCACCATCACGGTCTCATCCCGCGTGAACATCCGGTGCTTGTGGACCGCCTCGGCGACCTGCTTCCTGAAGAACTCGATGAAGTGCTCGCGGCAAAACGCGGCATTGTGCCGTCTCAGCTCGAGCGCCGCCCCGCCACCGCACTTCCGGCACTTCACCAGGTGACTCCGGGGATGACTCCCGCGCTGCCGCCCGACATCACGGGGCGCACCTCGACCACGTCGCCGTCGCCGACGACGCTGTCACTGGTAAGCAGCTCGTCGCCGCGGATGACGAGGACGGTGCCGGCCAGGATGTCGAGCTCCGTGAGGAGCTCCTTGACGCGGCGCCGGCCGCTCAGCTCGACCTCTCGCTTCGGGTTGCGCAGGATGATCTTCACGCGATGGGGGTCTCCTACCGGGGATGGATACGTCACCTCGATTTGGGTCGTGTTGATTATAGCGAGCGCCGGCGACGCGCACAACGAAGCGGCCCCAATGACTCCAATCAAGCGGCCGGGAATCGGGAACCGCCGTGGTACAACAGGGATCGTCCCATGAGCGGCGCCTCGCATCCCTGGTCACGCATTCCCTGGAAGACCACGTCGAGCCGGCCCGTCTACGACAACCGGTGGATCAAGGTCCGCGAGGACATCGCCGAGCTCCCCAGCGGTCAGACGACCGTCTACGGAGTCGTCGAGTGCTCGGAATGCGTCGGCGTGCTCCCCTTCCTCGACGGCGACCGCGTGGTTCTCGTGGGCCAGTACCGCTACGTCGCCCGTGACTTCTACTGGGAGATCCCGACCGGCGGCCAGCACCCGGGGAGACGCTCGAGGAGGCGGCCCAGCGGGAGCTGGCCGAGGAGGCGGGCTACGAGGCCGGCCGTCTCGTCAAGCTCTGCGACTTCCACACGTCGAAGAGCATCCTGCGGGAAGTGGCGCACCTCTACATGGCAACGGAGCTGCGCCCCGCCTCACGCCCACCGGATCACACCGAGTTCATCGAGCGGCGCGTGCTGCCCTTCGACGAGGTCCTCGCGATGGTCGAGCGCGGGAGATCAAGGACTCGATGACCGTGGTCGCGGTGCTGCACGCCGCACGCCGGCGCTAGAAAATCGGAGGGGGCCTCGATGGCCCCTCCGAGGCCTCCCCAAAGAGCGGATTGCGCCGGCGAAGCCGGCGCTCGAACGGCGGTTACTCCGAAACGCGCCTACCCGGAGCTCGGCTCGACGGAACGACTACGCCTTGCCGGCCAGGTACATCTGGCCGGTCGGAGCGGGGACGCCGCCGGCTGGCTCGAGCGTGACGGCGAAGACGTCCACCTTGTCGACTCCGGGCAGCGGCAGCACCCGGACGGTGGCCGCTCCGTCCGCGCCCACCTCGAAGACGCCGGCCGACACAGGCGCCTTCGTCCCCTGCGATCGCCCAGAGCTGATAGGCCTTGCCCGGGGCGCCGCCGGAAGGCCCGCGGTCATCAAGAGCCCACCCTTCGGCGCGTTCCAGATCATCCGGGCCTTGGCCGCCGGCGCGGGTTCGAGACCCGCAAGCGCCACGACCTGAGTCCCGGGATCGCGAACCAAGGCCAGGATCGCCTGCTGACGCTCGATCTCCGCCCGGAGGGCGCGCGTCTCCTCGGCCACGGCTTCCAGGCTGCTTTTCGTACATCGCCGAGAGCGAGAGCCCAACGGCGATGGCCGCGATGCCTGCTGCCATGGCCGCTGCCCACACGGCGGGCCACCACGAGCGTCGCGCTGGAGCCGTAGCGAGACCCGCCCTGACGGCCGAGATGGACGGCGATGGCTGAACGCGCGTCTGCGCGCCGATCCGCTCCATGAGGGCCTGCTTGACGCCCGCGGGCGGCGCCTCGGTGGTCGCGGCGGCCAGCTCCAACAGCGTCCCCTGGAAGTCCCGGACCGCGCTCGTGGCGTCCGGGTCCCCGGCCTGGAGCAGCGCCTCGAAGCGCGCGCGATCCTCCCCTCCAGCCCGCCGAGGGCGTAGACCGCCGCCAGATCCCGGATCTCTTCCGCGTTCACCGATCCTCTCCCGTCAACGCGACTGCCTCTCGGCGCGGAGAGCGGTCCGAAGCCGCTCCAGACCGAGCCGAGCCCGCGTCTTCACCGTTCCCAGCGGCTCGCCCAGTCGCACGGCGATCTCCGACTGCGTCAGCCCTTCAAGGAACGCCAGCTCGATCACGCGGCGCTGGGCCTCCGGCAGCCGCGCCAGAGCGTCTTCGACGAAGCCCCGGCCCTCGGCGGCCATCGCCGGGCTCTCCATGCCCCCGTCGTCCTGGCGAGCGACCGCCTCGTTCACCGGCATCACGAACGTCTGCTCTCTTCTACGGATGGACCGGAGCTTATCGATGGCCCGGGCCTTGGCCCGCATCAAAACCCACGCGATGGGGCTCCCGCGGCTCGGATCGTACCGCGGGGCTTCCTGCCAGACCTGCCAGAAGACTTCCTGCAGAACTTCCTCGGCGGGGAAGGGTCGCGGAGGACGCGGCGGATGAGGCCCAGGGCGGTGCCGGCGAAGGCGTCGTAGAAGCGGCTGAAGGCGTCCCGATCGCCCGCCGCGATGCGGGCGATGAGGAGCTCCGCGTCATCCGGCGGGCCGGGGACTGGAGAATTCACGACGTCAATCACTAGCAGCCATCGACGGCCGAGGTCAACACATCCGGACGATCCGGCGCACGCGTATCAGCGTCAGGCCGAGGGCGCAGCCGGACCGGTGCGGCGGACGAGGCGGCGGGCCTTCAGCTCGTAGCGCGGCAAGCTGCCGGCCGGCACGGGCACCACCTCGACGCGAATGCCGAGGTCGACGCGCACGGCCGCCTGCACCGACCGCGCGACCGATGCCGCGGCGTCTCGATTCACCTCGACGAGGAGCCGCACCTCGTCCATCTCGCTCGGCCGGTAGACCTCGATGAGGAACTCGTCCACCGCGGGAAATCGGCGGATGATCCCCTCGAGGGCGGAGGGGAAGACGTTCACGCCCCGGACGATCAGCATGTCGTCGACGCGCCCCAGGATGCCGCCCGCGAGGCGCAGGAAGGTCCTGCCGCACCCGCACGGACCGTCTGGCCACGCGGACGCGGTCGCCCGTCAGGTAGCGCAGGAGCGGCGAGCCGGCCCGCCCGAGATTGCTCAGCACCAGCTCGCCCTCCGCGGCGGACTGGCCCGTCGCCGGATCGATGACCTCGGCGATGAACTCCGACTCGTTCACGTGCAGTCCCGCCTGATCGGCGCACTCGAAGCCATAGGCGCCCATCTCGGTCATGCCCGCGTGATCGAAGGCGCGCGCCCCCACGCCTCCTCGATCCGCGCCCGCACCGAGGGAATGCCCGCCCCCGGCTCACCCGCGTGCACGGTGGTGCGCACACCGAGCTTGCTCAGGTCGAGCCCCGCGCGCGCGCCTCCTCGGCCAGATGCAGCGCGTAGGACGGCGTGCAGCAGATCGCGGTCGCGCCGAGGGCCTCGATGGCGGCCAGGCGCTGCGCCGAGTCCTGTCCGCCGCCGGGGATCACGAGGGCGCCGATGGCCCGCGCGCCGTCGAAGCCCGCCCAGAATCCCACGAAGAGGCCGAACGAGAACGGGAAGAAGACGCGATCCCGGGCGCCGAGCCCGGCCCCGCGAAGCACGAAGCACCAGCAGCGGGCCCACCAGTCCCAGGACTCCTGTGTGTCGAGCCAGCGGAGCGGCGCGCCGCTCGTCCCCGACGTCTGGTGCACGCGCACGTAGCGATCGATCGGATACGTCAGGTTGGTGCCGAACGGCGGGTGCGCGGCCTGGTCGAGCCCCAGCTCGGCCTTGCGCGTGAAGGGCAACCGGGAGAAATCATCCCAGCTCCGGAGGTCCTCCGCCCCCGCGAGGCCGGCCGCCTTCCACTTCTGCGTCACGAATGGGTTGGCGGGAACGAGCGCCCGCGCCAGGCGCGTCAGCTTGTCCCACTGGTGACGCCGGAGGGCCTCGGCACTCGAGGCCTCGAGGTCCCGGTCGAAGAACGCCGTCATCCGCGAAGCTTGAAGCGCTGGATCTTCCCGGTCGCCGTCTTCGGCAGCTCGGAGACGAACTCGATCCACCGAGGGTACTTGTACGGCGCGATCTTGTCCTTGACGAACCCCTTCAGCTCGGCCTCGAGCGCGGGCGCGCCCGCATAGCCGTCCTTCAGCACGACGAACGCCTTGGGCTTCACGAGTCGATCCGTGTCCTCGGCGCCCACGACGGCGGCCTCCAGCACCGCCGGATGCCCGACCAGCGTGTTCTCGACTTCCACCGGCGACACCCAGATCCCGCCCACCTTCAGCATGTCGTCGCCCCGGCCGCAGTACCAGAAATAGCCGTCGGGGTCCTGGTAGTACTTGTCGCCCGTCTGGATATAGTGGCCGAACAGCGTCCGCCGCGTCTTCTCCTGCTGGTTCCAGTAGTACGCCATGATCGAGTCGCCCTTGACCCGGAGATTGCCGATCTCCCCGGGCGCCACCGGGCGTCCGTCATCGTCGACGACCAGGGCCTCGTAGCCCGGCACCGGCAACCCTGTCGCGCCAGGCCGCACCTGCCCCGGACGATTCGACAGGAAGATGTGCAGGATCTCCGTGGTCCCGATGCCGTCCAGCGTCTCGACGCCGAAGGTGTCCCGCCAGCGGCGGTAGAGATCCTCGGGCAGCGCCTCCCCGCGGAGACGCAGAGGCGGAGCGACGAGAGGTCGTAGCGCTTCGCCGCCTCCTTGACCTGCAGCATGGCGGCATAGAGCGTCGGGACGCCGAAGAAGAGCGTGGGCCGGTGGCGGTGGATCAGCTCGAACATGGCTTCGGGGAGCGGTCGATGCGGATAGAGCACGCCCTGCCCGCCCACGCCCATCGGGAAGTACAGGTTATTGCCGAGCCCGTACGCGAAGAAGAGCTTGGCCGCCGACACCGTGCGGTCATGCCTCGGTCATCCCGAGCACCCCGCGCGCGTAGGCCTCGGTGCAGAAGACCATGTCGTGCTGGAGGTGCACGGCGCCCTTGGGCCGGCCCGTCGAGCCCGACGAATAGAGCCAGAGCGCGGGCTCGTCCCTGGACGTATCGGCCGCCTCGAGTCGTGACGAGGCCCGGGCGATCCACGCGTCGAAGCCGATCTGCGTTCCACTCGGATGGCCGGCCACGACCACGTGCTTCAGGTGCCTGGCCTGCCCCAGGATCGGCCCCGCCTCGCCGAGGAGCGCCTCCGAGATCACCGCCACCCGCGCGCGGCTGTCCTCGAGGAAGTAGAGATAGTCGTCGGCCCGCAGCATCGTGTTCACGGGGATGGGGATGGCGCCGATCTTGATGGCCCCCAGAACGCGGCGACGAACTCGAGCGAGTCGAGCAAGAGCAGGAGCACGCGCTGTTCCGGCTGCACGCCCAGGTCGAGGAGCGCATTGCCGGCGCGGTTGACCAGCTCCGCCATCGCGCCGTACGTCAACGAGGTGTCCTCGTAGAAGAAGGCCACCTTGTCGCCGCGCCCCTCGGCCACGTGCCGGTCGACGAAGAAGCTCGCCGCGTTGAACCGGGCCGGAATCTCCATCGTCACCCTCGCCTGCGGGCTCAGTCGAGCCGCACGTATTCGAAGTCGACGGGCTGTCCGTTGACGCCCCGCGCGGGCGGCGCGATCCACGTGGCAAACCGGCCGGGCTCGGTGACGGACTGCATCAAGCTGCCGATGAAGGCCTGGTCGCTGTCGTTGGGCAGCCAGTCGCCGTGGCGCGCGTCCCACTCCGCCTCGCTGATGACGCGGCCGTCCGGCGACACCTTGGCGTCGGCGAAGACACCGATCCGGCGGTGAAAGCCGCGGTGGGGCAGCCGCAGCTCGACGTCGATCCCGTGGCTCTTGATGACCTGGTTCCAGCGCGTCACCCCGCGCTGGCAGTCGACCACGTAGTCGTCGCGCAGCCGCTCGTTCAGGGACACCAGCGCCGCCTCCTCGCGCATGTCGATGCGGTCGCCCACCAGCTCGGCCACCGAATAGGTCGCCTCCTTCAGCCGGTGGTCGTCGGACTTCTTCATCTCCTCGAAGCGGCCCTTGAGGCCCATCGTGTAGAAGTTCGCCGCGTTGGTCGACACTTCCGAGCCGAAGAGATCGAGCGAGACCGAGCAGTGGAAGTTGATGTACTTCTGGATCGTCGCGAGGTCGATGCCGCCGTGGCGGCGCACGTCGTCGGTCTTGTGCTCGCGCATCAGCTCGCACGTGCGCTGCACGATGCGGCCGATGCCCGCCTCGCCCACGAACATGTGGTGCGCTTCCTCGGTGAGCATGAAGCGGCAGGTGCGCGAGAGCGGGTCGAAGCCGCTCTCCGCCAGGCTCGCGAGCTGGTACTTGCCGTCGCGGTCGGTGAAGAAGCAGAACATGAAGTACGAGAGCCAGTCCGGCGTCCTCTCGTTGAACGCGCCGAGGATGCGGGGCTTGTCGGCGTCCCCGAGCGGCGCTGCAGGAGCGCCTCCGACTCCTCGCGGCCGTCGCGCCCGAAGTACGCGTCGAGCAGATAGACCATCGCCCACAGGTGCCGTCCCTCCTCCACGTTGATCTGGAAGAGGTTGCGCAGGTCGTAGAGCGACGGGCACGTGCGGCCGAGATGGCGCTGCTGCTCGACCGACGCGGGCTCGGTATCCCCCTGGGTCACGATGAGCCGCCGCAGGACGCCGCGGTACTCGCCGGGCACCTCCTGCCACGCGGGATCGCCCATGTGGTCGCCGAAGTTGATCTTCCGGTCCGGCTCCGCGGGTGCGAGAAAGATGCCCCACCGGTAGTCCGGCATCTTGGTGTAGCCGAACTTGGCCCAGCCCTGCGGCGTCCACGCTGATGGCCGTGCGCAGGTAGGCGTCCTTGGCCTGGAAGCCGTCCGGCCCCATGTCCCGCCACCAGTCGAGGAACTTCGGCTGCCAGTCCTCCAGCGCGCGCTGCAGGCGCCGGTTCTCGGCGAGGTTGACGTTGTTCGGGATGCGCTCGACGTAGTCGATGCCGGCCATCACACTCTCCTCCGGTCGAATTCGCTGCGCTCCCCGCTGCCGTAGACCTTGAGGGCGCCCTTCGGGCCCGACCGCGTTCGGGCGCTGGAAGATCCAGTTCTGCCACGCCGAGAGCCGGGCGAAGATCTTGCTCTCGAGCGTCTCGGGCCCGCCGAAGCGCAGCGAGCTCTCCATCCCCGTGAGCGCGTCCGGCGAGAAGGCGGCGCGCTCCTCGACGGCGATCCGCACCTCGTCGTCCCAGTCGATGTCGTCGGGCGTGAACGTCACGAGCCCGGCCTCCGCGGCGGCCGAGGCCTCGAGATCCTCGCCGATGCGCCGCTTGAGGTCGCCCACGGGCCCCGGCTCGCCGAGGAAGCGGCTCTCGAGCCGGGTGAGCCCGTTGACCATGGGATACGGGCCGAAGTTCATCTCCGTGAGGCGCAGCGCGGCGGGCGGCCGCCCGTCGCCCTCGCGGCCGCCCTCGAGCATGTACGAGCGGTCGGTGGCGAGCGCCAGCTCGAGCAGCGTGCCGGCAAAGCAGGAGCCGGGCTCGATCAGAGCGAACACCGAGCGCGACGACACGTCCAGGCGCTTCAGCGTCCGCTTGAGATAGAGCCGGATCTCGCGCACGAGCCAGTCGGCGGCGAAGCCGGAGAGGAGCCGGTCATAGGCCTCGACGGCGTCGGCGCTGCCCGAGGTCTTGAACACCCAGAGCCCGATCTCTTCCTCGTTGGCGCGCAGATGCAGGATCAGGTCGTCCAGCTCGCGGGCCAGGGCGAGCGGCCAGAAGCCGGCGCCCGCGGCGTGGATGGCCGCGAGGTCGGTCGGCGCGGGCGTCGCCGGCGCGCTCACCGTGATCTCGGCGATGCCTTGGCCGCGGTCCACCCGGCAGGCGACGTGCGAGTAGGTCGATCTCGTCGCCGTCGATGCGGCGCTCGAGCGGCGACAGCGCGATGCCACGTGCCGACTCCGGGCGGTCGCTGCGCGCGGCCAGGTCGGCGGCGCGGCGCTTGACCGCCTCGTCGAGCACGGAGCGCGGCACGACTTCGTCGACCAGGCGCCACTCGCGCGCGCGCTGGCCCTTGATGCCTTCCTCGAGCGTGCAGAAGAAGTCCGCCCGGTCGCGGCGCACGTGGCGCTTGTCCACCAGCCGCGTGAGGCCTCCGGTGCCCGGCAGCACGGCGAGGAGCGGCACCTCGGGGAGCGACACCGTCGTCGAGCCGTCGTCGGCCAGGATGATGTGGTCGGTGGCGAGCGCCAGCTCGTAGCCGCCTCCCGCGCAGGCCCCGGCGATGGCGGTGAGATAGGTCTGCCGCGACTCCGCCGTCGCCTCCTCGATGGCATTGCGCGTCTCGTTGGTGAACTTGCAGAAGTTCACCTTCCACCCGATGCGACGACTGGCTCAGCATGCGGATATTGGCGCCCGCGCAGAACACGCGCTCCTTGCCGGACCTCAGCACCACCGCCCGCACTTCCGGGTGCTCGAAGCGCAGCCGCTGGATCGCGTCGTAGAGCTCGATGTCCACGCCGAGATCGTACGAGTTGAGCTTGAGCTCGTACCCCGGCCGCAAGCCCCCGTCCTCCCTGACGTCCATCACCAGAGTCGCGACGGGCCCGTCGAAGGTCGAGCCTCCAGTGCTTGTACCGCGACGGCTCGGTGCGAAAGTCCACGATCCGTCGCTCGCTGTCACGTCATCTCTTCGCCACCTCGCTAGCCGAGTATTACCCAGAGGGCCTTCGCCATCTTGCCGCCCACGTTCTCCCAGCCATGGGGCGTGCCCCCGTCCAGATAGGCGCTGTCGCCCGCGTCCAGCACGTGAGTGTCCCCATTGTAGTGGAGCGCGACCTTGCCCTCGATCACGTAGAACAGCTTCATCTGCCCGGGCCCGATGATGACCTTGTCGGTCCGGACACCCTTGTCCCGCGGGCCGAGCGTCGAGACCACCGAGCGGATCTTGCCCTCGAAGAGCCCGGCGCCCAGCACGTGCCATTGCTCCGAGGTGCCGTCGAAGGACACCACGGGATAGTCGCGCTTCCGGCTCACGTGCAGCCGCCCGTTCGGCGCGGCCTCGAAGAGCGACGCGATGGACACGCCGAGCGCGCCGGCCAGCTTCCCCACCGTATGGAGCGAGGGCGTGAGCCGCCCCGACTCGATCTGCGAGACCATGCTGGGCGTGAGCCCGGCCTTCTCGGCGAGCTGCCGCTGCTGGAGCTGGCGCTCGGCGCGCAGCGCCTTGATCCGATCGCCGAGCGCCGTCACGTGCCCGCCGCGCCCCGTCGTCCGTCAGCGAAGGCAACCCGGCCAGGCGCCGCAGCGCGCGCGTCACGAAGACGCGCGTCATCTTCTTGCGATAGGGATGCGTGAGGTCGGTATTGTCGAGCGGCTTCGACGGCCGGGACGCGACGCCGGCGACCTCGTCGATCAGCTCCGCGGTGAGGCGGCGGCCGGCCAGCAGCGCGCCCGCTTCGACGGCCTCGCGCGGCAAGGAGGCGACGGCGCCCAGCACGATGCGCGCCTCGCGCACGACGTCGCCGTCCATGCGCAGCGCCGCGGCCACGCCGAGCACGGGGAAGTCGAACGACCCGCGCCGCCGGAGCTTGAGGTACGCCGAGCGCAGGTCGCCGGCGGGCGGCAGCGCGATCTCCGTCAGCACCTCGTCGGGCCGCTTGCTGAGATAGACGATGCCGTCGTCCTGGTACAGCCCGGCGATGGGGATCCGGCGCTCGCCGCCGGGCCCCGACAGCGTCACCGTGGCGCCCATGCTCCACAGGACCGGCGCGGTGTCCGAGGACGACACCGCCCAGCAGCGCGGGCTGCCCGGCGCGACCAGGCAGATCTCGCCGTCCTTCTTCATGCAGAAATCGACGGCCTTCCGCCACTGGTAGCGACTGGTTGTAGTAGTTGCAGCGCGTGTCGACGCAGACATTGCCGCCGAGCGTGCCCATGTTGCGGAGCTGGGGCGTGGAGACCAGGCCGGCCGCCGTCGCCAGCGCGGGATAGTGGGCGGCCACCTCGGCGTGCGCGGCCGTGACGGTCAGCGTCGTGCCCGAACCGATGGCGAGGCCAGTCGCCGCGGAGCCGCGGATGCCGACCAGCTCCCTGATGCCGCGCAGCCCGACCAGCACCTTCGGCTCGAACTGCCGCCGCTTCATGTTCGGATAGAGATCGGTGCCGCCCGCCACCAGCATGGCGTCCGGCCCGTGATCGCCCATGAGCTTGACCGCATCCGCCACCGAGACCGGCGCGCGATACTCGAACGGGGCAGGCGCATCATGACGAAAACGGCCTCTCCGCGATGTCCGCGGCGGGCTCGCCGAACGCGGACTCGATGGCCCGCGGCGCCGGGAACGTGAAGAGCGGCAGCTTCGTCGGTCCGATCCGCGGCGCCTTGCCCTGCCGCTTCAGATCGAGCGCGCGCACCACCTTGTCCGGCGAGATCGGGTCTCGTCGATCCGCACGCCGACGGCATCGTAGACCGCCGTGGCCACCGCGGGGATGATGGGCAGGAGCGGCCCCTGCCCCGCTTCCTTGGCGCCGAAGGGCCCGTCCGGGTCGTCGGTCTCGACGAGGATGGTGTGGATCTCCGGCGTCTCGAGCGTGGTCGGGCTCTTGTACTCGAGCAGCGACGGGATCTTGTGCACGCCCTTTCTGAACACCTGCTCCTCCATCAGCGACCTCGCCGAGGCCCATGTAGATCGAGCCCTCGACCTGCCCCTCGACGAGCAGCGGGTTCAGGGCGCGCCCGATATCGTGCGCGACCCAGATCTCCGTCGGCGTCACCTGGCCGGTGTCCGGGTCGACGTCCACCTCGACGACGCAGGCCGAGTACGAGTAGCACGGGGACGGACCCACGCCGCCGCCCTTGTACTTGCCGGCGCGCTTGGGAGGCGCATAGGAGCCCGGGAAGGCGAGCACGCCGAACATGCTCTCGCCGAGCGCGACCGCCTCGGGGAAGGACACGCCGCGGTCCTCGTCGTCCTCCACGAAGACGCGCCGATCGCGGGCGGTGAGCCGCGCCGGCTCCACCTCGAGCTTCTTCGCCACCGCGGTGAAGATGCGCTCGCGCAGCCGCCCCGCCGCCTGGATCGCGGCATTGCCCGCCATCAGCGTGACCCGCGAGGAGTACGAGCCGAGATCGACCGGCGTCAGATCCGTGTCCGCCGGATGCACGCGGATGTCCTTGGGCTCGATGCCGAGCACCTCGGCCACGAGATACGCCAGGATCGAATCCGACCCCTGGCCGATGTCGGTCGCCCCGCAGAGCACGGCGACCAGCCCGCTGCGGTCGGCGCGGACGACCACGCCCGAGTGCGGCATGTCGTTCCAGTAAATCGCCGTGCCCGCCCCGGTCATGTATGACGAGCACGCGATGCCGATGCCCTTGCCCCGCGGCAGCCGCCCGCGCTTGTCCCGCCACCCGGAGGCCTCGACCACGCGGTCGATGCACTCGCCGAGGCCGATCGTCGTCACCGTCAGGTGATTGGCCGTCTTCGTGTACGGCTCGGCCAGGTTGCGCCGCCGCATGTCCGCCGGGTCGAGGCCGAGCTGCTCCGCGGCCTTGTCGATCTGGCACTCCATGGCGAAGCGCGGCTGCGGCGTGCCGTGGCCGCGCTTGGGGCCGCACGGCGGCTTGTTCGTGAAGATGCGGGCGCCCTCGAACTTGTACGCGGGGATCTTGTACGTGACGGTCTGGAGCGCGCCGGTATAGAACGTCGACGCCACGCCGTAGGAGCCGTAGGCGCCGCCGTCGAGCCAGGAGCGGAAGTGCATGCCGGTGATGCGCGCCGTCCTTCCGGAAGCCGGTCTTGATCCACATCAGCACCGGGTGCCGGCCGCGGTGGACGTAGAAGACCTCCTCGCGCGTCAGCGCGAACTTCACCGGCCGGCCGGTGAGCTGGGACAGCTTGCACGCCGCGATCTCGTGGGCGAACGGATCGAGCTTGCCGCCGAAGCCGCCGCCGACGGGCGCGGCGATCACGCGGATGTGCGCCTGCGGCACGTCCAGGATCTTGCCGAGCAGGCGATGCACGTAGTGCGGCGTCTGGGTCGACGACCACAGCGTGAGCTTGCCGTCGGCGCCCCACTGCGCCACCGCGGCGTGCTGCTCCATGGGCAGGTGCGTATTGCCCTCGAAGAAGAACACGTCCTCGCGCACGAGGTCCGCCTCGGCGAACGCCGCCTCCACGTCGCCGAACTGCAGCGACACCGCCTTGTGGACGTTCGGCCCGTCGCCGTACTCGTGGATGCGCACCTCCGGATGGGCCAGCGCGTCCTCGATCGACATCAGCGAGCGGAGCGGCTCGTACGTCGACCTCGATCAGCTCGCACGCGCGCTCCGCCGTCTCCTCGTCCACCGCGGCCACGGCCGCCACCGCATCGCCGACCATGCGGACCTTGTCGACGCAGAGCGCCTCCTCGTCCTGGGAGACGGGCAGGATGCCGAACTTCACGCGCGGCAGGTCGCGCCCGGTGATGACCGCGTAGACGCCGGGCAAGGCGCGCGCCCGCGCGGTGTCGATGCCCTTGATCAGCGCGTGGGCGTGGCGGCTCCGCAAGAGCTTGCCGTAGGCCATGCGGGGCAGCATCATGTCGTCGGCGAAGCGCGTCTCGCCGACGACCTTGGCCCAGGCATCGATCTTGGGAAGCGACTGGCCGATGACCGAAAAGCGCTTGCTCATGGCGCGGTCTCCTGGCCGCCGCCGCGCCCGCCCCTACGGGCGCTTCATGCGCAGCGCGGCCAGCTCGACGGCATCGAGGATCTTCGTGTAGCCGGTGCAGCGGCAGAGGTTGCCCGCGAGGGCATGGCGCACCTCGTCGCGGGTGGGCGTCGCATTGTCGGCCAGCAGGGCCTCGGCGGTGAGGAGGATCCCCGGCGTGCAGTAGCCGCACTGGGCCGCGCCGAGCTCCGCGAAGGCCTGCTGCAGCGGGTGCAGCTCGCTGCCATTGGCCATCCCCTCCACCGTCTTGATCTCGCGGCCCTGGCATTCGATGGGCAAGGCCAGGCAGGACAGCACGGGCTCCCCGTCCATCAGGACTGTGCAGGTGCCGCACTCCCCAGCTCGCAGCCGTGCTTGGTGCCCGTGAGGTACAGGTCCTCGCGCAGGACCTCGAGGAGGGTCTTGTGGACGGCGACCAGGACCTCGCGCTCCTCACCGTTGACCCTGAGCGCCAGCAACGCCTTCACACGCGATCCTCCAGCCCTTGACGGCCAGCTCAGGGAGCCGGCGACGCCGCAGGCTTCGACGGGGTGGATTACGGCACAACGAAAGTCTGATTAACTAATACTGAATGGCGGG